>Ga0157369_10000263_pt1 | contig 71082 bp, 70 predicted proteins | sample C25metaG_FD_113461 | JGI IMG/M metagenome (GOLD analysis project Ga0157369, IMG submission 113461) | Corn rhizosphere microbial communities from Kellogg Biological Station, Michigan, USA - C2-5 metaG | ecosystem: Host-associated > Plants > Roots > Rhizosphere > Soil | place: USA: Michigan... | reverse complement strand
GGGCCGGGAGGGCGGCCGCTGCTCAGCCGACCGCCTTCCGATTTGCCGCGCCAGAGGAAGATTGCCAGGACTGAATGCCCAGCATGAGCTCTCTCTCTGGCGGGATTCTGGTTCTATCTCGCGGTGGCTTATTTCGCCACGGTGTGCTGAGAGCTCCCTGCGCCGCTCGATTCGAACTCCTGACCCATCCACTTCTGAAACGCCGTCATATTGTGCTCGCGTCCGAGGAAGTTGCGCACCAAGGTGTTCGCCGAAGTCGATCCACCAGGTTCGAGCACGGTACGGCGGTAGCGCATCGCGGTGGGATCGGACAAAAGATTTGCCTGATTGAATTGGTGGAAGAAGTCCTCGGCGATCACCTTGTCCCATAGATAGGTGTAGTAAGCGGAGGAGTATCCCGCCAAGTGGCCAAAAGCGGTGTACATGTGGGTGCCGGGAAGGGGAGTGAAGGGCGTGTACGTCTTCTGCCCGGCAAGCGTCAGGGCGTCTAAGTCCACTTCTTCCGGCTTCGTTTTGTAGATGTCGTAGGACAGAGCCGTAAAGCTGTTCTGGCGGCTTACCCAGATGGCGCGGCCGAAGGCCGTGGCGCGGTTCATACGCGCCACCAGTTCTGCAGGGATTGGCGCGCCGGTCTGGTATTGCTTGGCAAAGGTGGCAAGGACTTGCGGGCTATGCATCCACTCTTCCAGCATTTGTGAAGGCGCTTCGACGAAATCTCCTTCCATGGTGATTCCGGTAATGCCTGCCCACTGTTGCTGGCCCCCGAGAATGTGATGCACCAGGTGCCCGAACTCGTGGAAGAAGGTGACCACGTCGCTGTAGTCCATGAGGCCCGGATCGTCAGCGGTTGGCTGGGGGAAGTTGCACACCAGGACGGCCTCGGGCAGCTGCTTACCGCGAACTCCATCGAGCACAGGTGCCATTTCGGCATGGCTGAATTTCCCCGGGCGCGGGTGCATATCGAGATAGAAGCGGCCGATGATCTTGCCCTTATCGAGCACATCCCAAGTCTCAACCGCAGGATCCCAGGCGGGCGCGCCTTCCTCCTGCTTGAAGCTCACATGAAAGATCGTGGCTGCGGTGTCGAGGATGCCCTTTTTCACCGCCGGGTAGGGGAAGTACGGGCGAACGGTTTGCGAATCGAAGTTGAACTGGGCGCGTCTGACGGCTTCGCTAAGGAATCCCGTTTCATAGTCGCCGATTTCGGTGGCATTGGGATCCGTCTTGCGCTTCTCGGCAAGCTGCATGTCGAACTCGCGCTTGGCGATCGGGTCGGCCGCTTCTTTCACCTGCGCGATGAAGTCGCCAATTTTCGCGCCATTCCTAATCATTTTGTCAGCGGCGTTATAGTCAGCCCAAGAGGAGTACCCCAAGAGGGTGGCGATCTGATAGCGGATTTTCATCATGTTTTCGAGAACTTCTTTGTTTTTCGGGTAGGCGCGATTGCTGAAGGTCTCGTAAAGGCGACGGCGTAATGAATCACTCTTGGCAAAGGTGATGGCCGGAATGTAATCGGGATAGTTCGTCGTGATGTAGATCTTGCCGTCGGCGCCCGGTTTGTGGTGCGCGATGTAATCGGCAGGAAGGCCGTCGAGTTCGGTGGCATCCTTCACTTCGATCTTGCGCTGGTCGTCGGAAATGTTGCGGTCAAAATCCACCTGCTGCTTGGTCAAGTCGTCATTGAGCTTCTTAAGCTGGTTTCGGGTGTTCTCGTCCTTGTCGACGCCAGCCAGGCGGAACTCCAGCAGGTATCGCTGGACATAGTAGCGGGTAGCCGGATCCGCTTTGGATACGTCCAGCCCGGACAGAGCCCGGTAGACGTCATGATTCAGGCTGAGTGAGGTCTGCGCGGCGCTTGCCTTCTGCACCATCTGCTCGGCGTGGTCGCGGAAAGCGGTGTCCGGGTGTACCTGGGACATGAGTCCGGAAAGGTAGGACGCAGCATTAATATTGCGCACCGCCTCATCGAAAGGCACGAGCGTGTTTTGAATGGTACGAGCGCCTTGGACGCCGGTGAGGGTAGCGAGCGCGCCATCGGCAGCGGCGAGATGATCGTTCACAATTTTTTCGAAAGCGGAAGCATCCGGCTTGGAGGCCCAAATCGGTGGCTGGAGGGTGGTTTGCCCCCAGGCGACGGCGGCCATTAGAAAACAGAGAATGGTAAGAAGAAGACGCAAGTTGAGCACGTGGAACCTCGTGATTGATTTCAAGCCAGAAACTCCTAAGATAACCGACGATTGTCCTTGCGGTTCGTTAGCGGTGTCAAGTAAACCCATTGAAAAAGGGCCGAATTGCTGCATTTGGGGGATGAACTCGGGTACTCGGGCGGCAAAGGGAGGAAAACCAGCATCAAAGGATCGGTAGAGGTAGGCTCGATTTGGCGGGTCTGGCAACTCATGAAACCTGGGACCTTCAGGGGAGTACCCAGCAAGAGCGATTACTAACGGGCGACTGGTAGCACCTTTGGGTCATTGACCTTTCGATTGCCGGAAGATAAGTTGAAGCCAGCTTAACTCCCCCTGAGCAGGCAAAGGCTGTTCGTGGGGGTTTTTTATGAAGCTCGTGCATGTCTGGTATGCGGCGATTGGATTTGTGGTAGCGCGCTGGCTGTTCAATCGGGAACCAGTGCCGGTGATGGATCCAGTGTCACGATTGCGGAATTCGGGGTTGCTCTAAACCCTCCGGCTCGTCCTCTTCTCTGGTGCCCACTTCTCTAGAGCCCTGGAGAGGCGGGCATTTTCTTTCTTTGTCTGCTTAACATGCCTTTCGTAATGGTTACCTTCCGCGGTTGAATCCATAGAATGCGGTTAGCGGCGCTGAGCGCCGACCCCATGTCACGCTTAATGAAGCTTGGGATAGCCGGTGCCCTCCTGTTCAGTGCTGCGTTTGTACGGGCGCAGGATGCGGACCTTCCGCTTGGCGATGTGGCGCGCAGCTACCGAAGAAGCGGGGCCGATTCCCGGCCGGTGATCGATAATGACAATCTGCCCGCGGTGATGGACAAGGCTGAAGCCGAGCGATTGAATTCGAAGCCGGTGTTCTCGATCGATCCCTCGGGCAAGGCATTCCGAATGTCATCCCCGGATGGAAGCTGCAGCCTGTCGTTTGACGCCAAGGCAGCGCCGCTCATCACTACTCGCCGCCCCACCAGCAGCCTCCCATTCGACCAATTGGATCGGCTCGAGGGAACAGCGTCGGTTCACGATGGCATCATCGAGGTGCAAGTACAGAATCGAACCGAATGGGATCTCAAGGAGATCGTTGTGGGCGTGACCTTGTTGAATGAGCGCAGCCCATTGTTCAAGTCGGCGAGTCTTTTGGGGCCGACGGATGGAATGCTCATACCGAAGCCTCCGGACACAACCATGCTGTACCACCTGACAGCAACCGAGCTGCCGGATGGGAGCACGACATTTCGAGGGACTCTCGATCAGGACCTGGGCCCGGCTACGGATTGGCACTGGGCACTGGTGGGCGCGAAGGGAATTCCCCCTGCCGCCCCGGCTCAACCCCCGGCCACCATGAAACAAGAGGCTCAGCTTCCGTTGGGCACTCCAACGGGTTTCCCGAACACCGTGTCACCGGTTCAGCCTCGGATGCAGGAAGCGACAGCCTCTAATCCGCAACCCTGATTTTGTCGATGGATGAGCGTTCTTATCGCGTGGCGGCGATGGCTTGCGGAACGCTCGAGAGGTTCACCGTCTGTCCGGTGGAACTTAACGTCGCGTCCGCTTTGATGGAAAACTCCGTAATCGTCCTAGAGCCCAGGTTCCCAACCAGCAGATAGGTGGAGACGGGATCAAACGCCAGGACGCGCGGGTTTGTTCCCGTTGGTGATAGGACGGAGGTTGTCGCGGTCAGCGAACCGTTGGTCCCGACCGAAAACACCGACATGTTCCCGGCGGCGCTATTTGCCACATAGAGATGGGTGGCAGTCGAGTCGAGTATCGAGGTTACCGGCGCGGTTGCGACCGTATTGGTCGAGGAAGCGAATGGCGAGCCGGGGATCAGCGTCAGCGTAATCTGATTCGAGCCGCTTGAAAACTGGATGGAATATCCCGAGATGGAGTTGTTGCTCGGGTTTGTCACATAAAGATACTTTGCCGAGGGATCGACGGTGACGGTTCCGACGCCCTCGGGGACAATGATCGGCGATCCCACAAGCGGGGTAAGGTTCCCCGAACTCACGCTGTACACATAGACGCGCGAGAGGTTCGGAGCAGTCGCGAACAGCAGACCACCTGCGAAGGCAATACTTGATGGCGAATCGGGAAACGGAGTCGTCGCTTGCGGGGTCAATCCGCCGCTCGCGCCGACTGAAAACGTCGAGATGCTGTTGGAAAGAAGGTTGGTCACAAACAGCGTTTGGTCGGCTTCGTCGAGCAGTAACTGCTGGGGAGAAAACCCACCCGTAGGGACCCGCGGAAGGACCTCGCTGACCACTCCCGAAGTCGAATCGATGTTGATGAGGGATACGGTATTGTCGCTCTGATTGGCTACATACCCGCGTTGACCAGAGGAGTCTATGACCATGCCCGCGGGCGTGTTTCCGACGATGAATGGAGCCGAAGGAAGCACGTTGGCTGCTCCGGTCGCGTTGTCAAGCCGGTAACCATAAATACCCTGTCCAGTGCTGACATAGAGCAAATGAGTGCTGTGAGAGGATCCGCAGCTCGACAGGGCCGTAGCCGCCGCTAGAAGGGAGAGAACCGAAATCGTGTGTCGCAGCTTCATGGATGTTAACTAGAACGACGGCGCAGGGGACCTCTTTCCGAAAATGATGACCAATCCGGAGGAATAGCGCATATCGTGATGCCGTACTCCGAAAGCGGAGTTGATTAAGTAGTCTGCCTGAATCGCACGAAATGCAAAGCGCTTGCCGACGGGGATATCGGCGCCTCCACCGAGAATCGCCGTTCCGCCCAGACTGGAGGGTTCAATCTGCGAGACCCCCAACTTGAGCAAGCGCGAGCGAGATTTGCCAAACAGGGCATGGCCAAAGAAGTCGATGCCCTTCACCTCGAAACGATATTGAGGGCCACCCGTGAAGTTAAAGGTTTTGATCTCGTCATTCCAATGACCGCTGAAATCCCCGACCGCTCCGAGCCCGCGATAGAGGTCTGGCAACGATATCTCCAGATTGCCGCCATTTAGATTTTGGGTGTTTCCAAAGCCATACTGCGAGGCGTTATAGCGCTGGAGTGAGTAGCCGGCAAAGACGTTGACCTCCGGCTTCTTGAAGAACCCCTGCGCCGAACACGGTCGAGCGAATAGGAAAAGCGCGACCAGAGGTATGGCGGATTTCGCCAGCACGGCGCACGGGCGCGGGAGTCGCATCAGCTCGGCACAGCTCCTGTAAATGAAAGTGAATTAAGTACTATAGCAGAGCTAAGGTTCCCTCTACCGTCGAGGTCAGAACAGGCTCGGGGGAGCAGGCATCCTGCCTCCGGGCATTGAAGGCTTAGCTCTACACGGGTCAGATGCGGGCTTTCGGTGGAGAGATGCTGGCGGGCTACTTGGCGGCCAGGATGCCGGCCAACGACTCAAAGATCTTAAAGCCATCGGTGCAGCCAAGCGCCGGCTCGCTGGCCCGTTCAGGATGCGGCATCATGCCGAGCACGTTTCGGCCCGGACTGCAAATGCCAGCGATGTTGTCAAGCGACCCATTGGGGCAGGCTTCGCGGGTGATTTCGCCTTCGGGAGTCGAGTAGCGGAAGATGATTCGCTGGTCGCGCTGGAGTTCGGCAAGAGTGGCTTCGTCCGCGAAGTAGTTGCCATCCATGTGTCCAATGGGAATGCAAAGAACTTCGCCTTCGCGGCAGGCGTTGGTAAAAGGTGTGTCGGCGTTTTCGACCCGCACATAAACCGGTTTACAGACATACTTCAATCCCGCATTGCGCATGAGCGCTCCGGGGAGCAATCCGGATTCGCAGAGGATCTGGAACCCGTTGCAGATGCCAATGACCAGCCCGCCCTGATTGGCGAATTTCTTTACAGAATCCATTACGGGCGAAAACTTCGCTATCGCGCCGGTGCGGAGATAGTCGCCGTAAGAGAAGCCTCCGGGGACGATAACCACGTCGCAGCTCTCGAGATCCTGCGATTCGTGCCAGAGGAAAGTGGCTTCCTGTCCGAGGACCTGCTCGGCGGTCCAGTACGCGTCGTGATCGCAGTTGGAGCCGGGAAAAATGATGACGCCAAATTTCATGAGTATCCCTTGCCGCCGGTCTTTGACCTCAGTCTAACATGAACAAAAACAAGGGCCACAGAACACATTGTTAAAATTCGTGCGTTGCCGTTGACAAGGTGAAGTCGGCCGTTAAAATCCGAGTCTTATGCGTGAAGAGCTACTTCAGATTGAAGACGTCGGGATCCTCAACGGAAAACATACCCTCAAGTTAATCGGACCACTGACGATTTCAACTCTATTCGAATTTCAGAACCTGGTACGCGCGAGCGCCGGGAGCCTGCTTGTCGACATGACCCAGGTCCCCTACATCGATTCCGCGGGCGTGGGAGCGCTGGTAGGTGCCTATGTCCGGCACAACAAGGATGGCCACACTTTGACCCTGGCCGGCGTGAACGAACGGGTACGGAACATTCTAAAGGGCACGCGCGTCGAGCAGTTCTTCAGCTACGCCGATAGCATTCCGCAACTGGCGTAACCCGCGCGAAGCCCACTCGCCCCCCGCTGCACAAAACCTTTTCCCCATCCCGTCCGCGAGAATGCCTTTCGAAGATCCGAGCCCTGATCGGACTACCGTTTTAGGCCCGAATCGAGAAATCCCATCACAGCGTTCAAGACGGGCTTGGGTTGCTGCATGAAAAGTGCATGGCCAAGAAGCGGGAATTTGACGAACTCCGCGCGAGGGAGAAGGCGTTTTGCCAGCGCGAGGTCCGCGTCGCTCAGCAAGGCATCCAGTTCGGGGTTGGCTTGCAGCAACAGCACCGGGCAGGTGATTCGAGGCAGAATCTTCTCCGGATTCCAGCCCGCGTAAGCGCTGCGATCGACGGTCATGCGCAGGCATTCAGGGTCGGTACGGATGGCGGTGCGCGCCCAGCCCTGTAAATTGTTCGAAGTATTCCCCGGGATCTCGTCCAGGTGAATGACTTCGGGGATGCCTGGGAAATGAATCTGAATTCGACCGATGCCGCTGGCTAGTTCTTCTACCGATTGTTCACGGAGGAGAAGCCGATGCAGCTGAGAAAAGATTGCGTCATACAGGACGGAAAGATTCGAGGGGGTGATCATTGAATCGCCGGCAATCAGAGCTGCAACGTTAGGATGGCCTGCGGCGGCACACATGCCAACCATCGCACCGAGCGAGTGGCCAAAGACTGCAGCCGGCGCGGGGATGGCGGTCAAGAATTCCGCGACATCGTCGGCGATGTCGAGAATGCGATAACCGCCCTGCACACGTCCGGATCCGCCGTGCCCACGGAGATCGACAGCGAAGATGTGGAACCGCGCCACGAGATCGGGATAGAGGGCAGAAAAGCTAGAATGATCCCGAGTTATGCCGTGGAGCAGCACGAGCGGCGGGCCGTTTGCTGGCCCTTCCACATAGCGGAGGCTGAGAGCCCGGCACTGGAATTTTTTTTCCTGCAGGTCTCTGCGGTCTGGCAGGGGCATGCTGACAAGCTTTACCACAGAGGCGCCCGGTTCGCACAGGGGGAACCGCAAAGGGCGGCCATGGCCGGAAGTCGCGGCCAATCGAACCCAGGCTACCGCTGCCCCCACTTGAGTTTGGAATGCAAGACCTCGAAGAACGTGCCCTTGGTGTGCAAAAGCTTCACATGATATTGCGACTTGCGACAGCGAATGCGGTCCCCATCGTTCAGGGGCATGCCCGATTGCCCGTCTACGCTGAGATAGGCCTCTTCCTTCTCGGTTACGACTGCGATTTCGATCTCAGATGTATCACGTACCACCAGCGGGCGATGGGTGAGCGAGTGCGCCGAGACCGGGGTAATTACGAATGCGTCCACATTCGGCATCAGAATGGGACCGCCGGCCGCCAAGGAATAAGCGGTCGATCCGGTGGGCGTGGCCAGGATCAAGCTGTCAGCCTGATAGCGTGAGACGAAGGTCTTATCAATAAAAACGTCGCAGTGATTGAGGCGTGCGATGGACGATTTTCCGACGACGATATCGTTGAGCGCGTCATAGACGGCGATGTTGATTCCCTCGCGGGTCACTTCGCAGTGCACCATGGAGCGCAGGTCGATGGCGCAATTGCCTTGCTCGATGCTTTCGAGCGTGGGATAGAGCTCTTCGATCGGCACTTCGGTAAGAAATCCCAATGCGCCAAGGTTTACTCCGACTATCGGAATGCCGGCTTTGGCGACGGCGCGAGCCGCAGAAAGAAATGTGCCGTCTCCGCCGAGCACGATGACGTAATCGAGATCTTGCTCGCCCATTTCTTGCCGAGATACCGTTCGCAGGCCGCCGGCATGGAGTGCCGTCTCCGGATCGACAACAAGGGCATGACCGTGCGCATCGAGCCACTCGATCAGGCCAGGCAGAATCTGGGCAACTTCGGGCTTGCTCGGCTTGGAGACGACTCCGACAGCTTTCTTCAGGGCGGGTCTGGCCATGGCGAAAGGGAATTGTACAGGGTTGGCGGAGGATGCGTTTTCCCGGATAAACCACATCGCTTCGGTTGGAGGGCAGCACGGTGCCGATTGGATTACAATCCCACATCGCCATTTTTCGGCCATCGAGGAGTAGGGGATGGAGGGTGGAAAAGTTGCAGTACGCCTGCTTGTGGACCCGCCTGGAATCATCGATGTGGGACCCCGTCCAAACCCTCATCTGGTCATCCACGTGGGTGCGCCCGTGCCGATCGGGTGTGAGCGTGGCGGGGAGAAACACCGGGGCACGCGCATTCACGGAGACTTGGATATTGTTCCTGCGGGCGTGACCAGCCGCTGGATCCTTGAAAAGGAAGATCGCGCTCTGGTGGTGAGTATCTCCCAGGACCTGCTAGGTGCAGTGGCTGCCGAAATGGGACTCGATCCGGAGCAAGCTGTTCTGTTCAACCGCTTTCAAGTGCGAGATGCAAGGTTGGAGCACCTGGCCTGGGCATTGAAAACGGAGATGGACGACAACTTCCGAAATGGCCGGTTGTTTGCAGAAAGCATCGGAACAGCCATCGCATGCCAATTGATGCAATCTCACAGCCTGGCTGCACCAAAGATCCCAGCCGGCGGCAACGGGTCGGGGTTCCGATTGCGAAAGGTGCTCTCCTACATAGAAGAGAATCTTGGTGAAGATTTGTCTCTCGAAATCATTGCCTCGATTGGTGGCTTGAGTGTGTCCCACTCGCAGAGGGCGTTCCGGGATGCAGTTGGAATCTCCATTCACCGCTACGTAATCCAGCGCCGAGTAGAACGCGCCAAGGCCTTGCTCAGCGACGAAAATCTCACGATCCGCGAAGTGGCCCTGATGGCCGGTTTTTCCCACCAAAGCCACATGGCGTACCACCTCCGGCGCCTCAACGGATGTTCTCCGATGGAGATCCGAAGAGAGCGGGGCTGAGCAGAATCTGCTCACCACGGTGGAAATCTGAGCGACGTCTGCGAGATGGTGTGGCAGAGTAATACCCATGTCGAGCAACGCGGCAGTTTCATTGCGCCGGAATGCGAGGCCGCTCCCCGCGATCCTGGTCGGTGGGATCATTGCCGGGACGCTCGACGCGCTGGCGGCTTTTTATCTTTACGGACGGGGTATGCCAAGGGGAATCGCGAGTGGGCTGCTCGGCCGGAGCGCGCTCGCAGGCGGAACCGCCGTCTGGATTCTCGGGCTGGCTTTGCACTTCTTCATTGCGCTCTCAGCCGCCGGCGTTTACTACGCGGCTAGCCGTAAGCTGAAGTTTTTGACCGAATCTCCGCTGGTGTGTGGATTGTTCTACGGAATCGCCGTTTTTCTGGTGATGAACCTGATCGTGCTGCCTCTATCGGCTCTTCATTTCAGGGGTCCGTTCCAGTACCTGGGCCTGGTGCACGGCATTCTGATTCACATGTTCTTCATCGGGCTGCCCATCGCATGGTCTGTGCGCAGGTACGCAGGCTGAGCCTCACTGGGCCACCTCATGCCGTCTTTCGCTGGTTGCCCTAGAACTGAGCAAACAACAGGAATTCGCGGTTTCCCTCAGCTCCGAGGATAGGGGAATCAATCACCTCGCTCGAGCGAGCTCCAAGCTGCACGACGCAATCGCGAATTCTTTGGATTGCTTGCTCGTGCGCATCGGCATCCCGCACGATGCCGCCTTTCCCAACCTTTCCTCGACCAGCCTCGAATTGTGGTTTTACGAGCACAATCAGCCCTCGGCCCGCACGATCGGACCTCGTATCCGGAAATGCTGCGGAAACCACCGGAGGAAGCACAAGTGTGGCCGAAATGAACGAGACATCGACGGCGATGAAGTCAGCAAGTTCGCCTCCGAGTTGCTCGCGCGTGAGATACCGCGCGTTGGTTTTTTCGAGCAGGTGAACCCGGTTGTCCTGCCGCAGCTTGAACGCGATCTGCCCATGGCCGGTGTCGACGGCAATCACACGAGCCGCGCCTCGCTGCAATAGACAATCGGTGAAGCCGCCGGTGGAAGTGCCAATGTCCAGACACACGCAGCCGCTCACCGCCAGCCCCCAATGGTCGAGCGCGCGTTCAAGTTTGAGGCCGCCGCGGCTGACGTATTTGAGGCCTTCCCCTAGCAAACGTAAGGCCGCGGAGGAAGAAACCAGCACTCCCGATTTAGAAACTTTTTGCTCATCCACCAAAACGCTGCCCGCGAGAATGAGCGCCTGGGCGCGCTCGCGCGAAGGAGCGAGACCTCGGTCGAGCAAAAGTTTGTCGAGCCGGATTTTTTCTGCGTTTTTTTTCACTGGAACGATATATAGCACCCTCTGGTGTGCAACCTGTACAAGCGGTTGTCAGGAGGAAAGTTAGAACCCCAGTTTCCGCCTTTTCCACAGAATTATGCACACGAGTGTTGAAAAGATTGTTGGCCTTTTAACAAGACTATGGCCTAGAAAATGCCTTGATCAGGACCCGTCTCTCAAGGGCGCGGGAGCAGGGGGAGTTTGGATCCCTGCGGGATGAGGCGAAAACAAGAACGGGAGAGCGAAGCGCTCTCCCGCAGGGTGTGATTTCAAAAGGCGACTAACGGTTAATGGTTCCGCTGTTTCGCTCGGCGACAATCTTACGAGCGTTCTCTGCGAGCTGGCGGGCCTGAGGCAATAGGTCGAGTCCTTTCAAGACCTCAGGATCGGTTTCGGCTTTTACTTTGAGTCCCTCTTCCTGACCGAAAGCGTCAACGAAGATTTCGCTCTTAATGTTCGAACGGATCCACTCATTGTTCTGCACGAGGTCGGCTTCGGTGAACGGAACGCTATCGGTCTCAAGCGACTTGCGGAACTCCTGCATTACGTTTTCGTCGACTTCGAAATTCTTCGTCACCTTGTGGTTGACCACATAGTGTTTGGCAAAGTTGAAGAATCCGTAGTGCTGCAGAAGCGCGTCCTGGAAGCGATTGCTCTTGGGCGCGTCGAACTTTACATCTGGAGTGATTCCGCCCCCGCCATAGACGGTGCGGCCGCTGTCGGTGAGCTTCACTTCCTTGTTCGAAACATTATTGTTGTCATCACGCTCGAAATAATAGTCATAGAGCGAGACGTTGCTGTAATCGCGTTGAATCAGCCGGCCACTGGGGGTGTAGTACTTGGCGGTGGTGAGTGCCAAACCCGTGTCGTTCGCGAGCGGGTAAACGGTTTGCACTAGGCCTTTCCCGAAGGTGGTTTCGCCGAGGATGAGTCCGCGGTCGTGGTCCTGGATAGCGCCGGCCACGATTTCGGCAGCCGATGCTGTGCCCCGGTTCACCAGCACAACCAACGGGTAATCGCGTCCTCCATTGCCATGGGCAGCCGTATATCGGCGTTCCGGTGAAGAGCGGCCATGGTGCGAGACGATCAATTGTCCCTTATGCAGGAACTTATCGGCGACGCCTACGCCTTCGTTGAGCAAGCCGCCAGGATTCTGCCGAAGATCGAGAACCAATCCTTTGACTTCGCCTTGCTGGGAAAAGGAATCGAGCGCGTCCTGTACCTCTTTTTCCGTGGTCTCGTTGAAACCAGAGACGTGCATGTATCCGATGCCGGGGCGAATCAAGAAGTGGAGATCCACGCTGTAACGCGGAATCTCGTCGCGAACGACGCTGAATTCGAGAGGCTTTTCGGCGCCTTCGCGAAGAATGGTGATGTGTACAGTGGTCCCTTTGGGACCCTTCAGCAGGTCGGCAACATCGCCGGTGGTCATGTTGTCGGTGGGCTTGCCATCGACGGCTACGATGATGTCACCAGGGCGAATGCCGGCGCGGTAGGCAGGTGTTCCGACAAAAGGAGCGATGACGATGACCTTATTGTTGCGCGGGCCGACGGTCATGCCAACGCCGTAGTACTTGCCACGCTGATCTTCGCGGAGCAATGAATAGGACTTGGGATCGAAGAAGTTGGAGTGCGGATCAAGCACGTGCAGCATGCCCGGGATGGCACCGTTATAGATGGCCTTGTCGGGGTTCACCGGTTCGGCATAGTTCTGCTCCACGATGTCATAGACGTTTGCGAACTGCTTAAGGCTGTCGCTGACATCGGAGTCGCTGTCATGAGAGGTAACCGGGTTCTTTTCGGCAAACAACATTCCCAGGAACCCACAAATAGCAAGGAATGCAAGGATCAGAATGGAATTGCGTTGAGAACTACGGGCCATCTTTGATGTTCCTTCGGCCGGGCGGATGAAGTGCCCAGGCAGGCTTGATTTCACGAAGTATAACATGCGAAAAACCAAAGGCTTAGATGGTTCTTGAAACCAAAGGTCATCGCCAAGTTACCTCCCATCTTAGGATGCTCGAACAGAGGAGAATGATGCGTTTTGTAGGTGGAGGAAAGAGCTTTTCGACCTAAAACCGTTACTCCCCCGCCCTCCTTGGTTTCCTCGCACCCGGCAGGCTCTTCCCCCCGACCGGCAGTCAATCGAAATCGAGTTCAAAGATCACGGGAGGATCAAGGCCATCGAAGCAGGCTGGCGGGGAGGGGCAGACAGGAGACGCTAACCCGCAAAGCCTCTTAGCTGGTCAACCGGCGCAGGAATTCTTGCTCATCCATCCGATATTTGAAGGCCTTATGGCCATCGATAAAGACCACCGGCACCTCGTCGGTGAAGCGGCGCCGCAGCGTGTCATCGGTATCGACATCTACCTCCCGCCAATGGAAGCCGCCTCGCCGTTCGAGTTTCGAGAGCTTCTCTTTGACAATTTCACAAAGGTGGCACCCCTTGCGGGAATACACGATCACCTCTCGCGGGATGGGGCTGGGCTGGGCGCTCATAAGGAGTTACGGGAGTCTAGCAAACCTTCCTTGCCGTTTCCAAGGCGAAAGTTGATGCGGGATGGGGCTAAGGGAATCCGGAAGGGCGGGTGCCGGACAAGGTACAATCCAGTTTCTACATGGCTTCAGAGTCCAAGATTTTAAAGGAAAAAGTGGTCCTGATCACTGGTGGTGCCCGGCGCCTGGGAAGAGCCTCGGCGCTGGCATTTGCCAAGGCGGGTGCCAAGGTGGCCATCACCTACCTGCGCTCACAGCGTGAAGCCGAGAAGACGCTGAAGGAAATCCAGGACTTGGGGAGTTCTGGGTTCGCAGTACGGTGTAACGTCACGAGCGAGTCGAGCGTCCGCAATTCCGTGCGAGCCGTTGCCGAACGGTTTGGCGGCATTGACATCCTCGTGAATAACGCTGGGAACTACGAGACCGTAGAGTTCGATCGACTTACGCTAGAGCAATGGGACTTGATCTTCTCCTCGAACGTGCGCGGACCCTTTCTGGTAAGCCGGGAGTGCTTGGAGCTGTTGCGAGCGCGCCAGGGCAAGATTATCAATATGGGTTCGCTCGGAGGGCTGCGAGCCTGGGCCACGCACGCGCACTATTGTTCTTCGAAAGCCGCGCTGCACATGCTGACCAAGGCAATGGCAAAGGCTCTGGCGCCGAAGGTTTCCGTTAACTGCGTTGCTCCGGGAATGATTGACCTCGGAGATCCGGAAGCCGCATCCTTCATGCGTCGTATGAAGAAGCAGACTCCCATGCAACGAAACGGAACCGGAGAAGACGTTGCGGCGGCGGTTTTGTTTTTCGCACGGGCACCCCAGTTCATCACCGGGCAGATTCTGTGGGTGGATGGGGGGCTGGGGCTCTAGGCGATCGGCCCGGCCAACGTGAAAATGGATTCGGCCACCGGCCTATGAATGCGCCGCTCGACTCTGCGGGTTGACGATGGAGGAGGCGAATGATGCTTGTACGGCTTTTTTTGGCATCGCTCTGGGTAACGGCATCCTTGGCCTCTGCCCAGAAGACGCTCGAGAGGTCCCCGAACTTTTCACCCGAGACGGAAACCTTCCCCCTATGGGAACATGGTGCGCCAGGGGCGCTCGGATCGGGCGATCAAGATACGCCTACCATCACCGTTTATCCGCCGCTAGAGGGGAGCCGGACTGGCACCGCCATTCTGATTGCTCCGGGCGGCAGTTACCGAATGCTGGCTCTCAATCACGAAGGCAGGCAATTTGCCAATTTCTTCAACGGAATGAATGTCACCGCCTTCGTGTTGAAGTATCGACTTGGCCCCCGCTACCACCATCCCATTGAATTGGGCGACGTGCAGCGGGGCATTCGTTGGGTGCGGGCGCATTCCGAAAAGTACGGCTTCAAGCCGGACCGGATCGGCCTGGTGGGTTTCTCGGCGGGCGGGCATCTCGCCTCAACCGCCGGTACGCACTTTGACGACGGTAAATTGGATGCAACCGATCCCATCGACCGCGTAAGTTCTAGGCCAGACTTCCTGATCCTTGCCTATCCAGTGATCACCATGCTGCCCCCGTATGCGCATGAGGGGTCGGTGGCGAATCTACTGGGAGAAAACGCCAGCCTGGAGCTGCGGAAGCAACTTTCAAACGAACGGAACGTTACCGCGCAAACGCCGCCCACCTTCCTGCTCAGCACAAGCGAGGACACGGTTGTGGCGCCGGAGAATACGGTGGAGTTCTACTTGGCGCTCAGGAAGGCAGGAGTTCCGGCGGAGATGCATGTCTTTGAAAAAGGGCCGCACGGTGTCGGCATGGATCTTGAAAACCCAGTGCTCGGAATCTGGCCGACGCTACTGACGAATTGGCTTCGACAACGGGGGTTGCTCTCGAAATGAAGATGAAGATCTTGCTCCTTGGTTTCGTGTTGGCGGTTTTCGCATCGACCCTCGAAGCACAAGAAGGACCGGAGAAGGGGGCGACCGAGGTCCAGATCTGGACCTCGGCCGGGCACTCAGTCCCGGGCGGAAGGGGTGATACCGGTATTTGGAACGGCGGCCTGCGCTACGGGTGGGTCTTAACCGGTTCGCACTTGCCGGGTCTTCTTAAAGGCAGGTTTGAGTACGCGGTTGACGCCGTACCCGCTTACCTGATCTTTCAACCTTCCGGAACCGTTTACGGGGTTGGCCTCAACCCCCTGAATCTGAAATGGAATTTCGTGTCGCACCGGAGTATTTCACCCTACCTGGAGCTGAGCGGCGGAACCTTGTTTACGACCAGCAAAGTCCCCGCCGGCACCTCTGCTGTGAACTTCACTTCCGGAGCGGCTTTGGGCACGCACTTCCTCGGAAAGAATGCCTGGGCAATCGAAGCCCGCTACTTGCACATCTCGAGCGCCGGCCTGGGAGATCTGAATCCGGGAATCAACGTTTTTGAGATTCGCCTGGGAGTCGGGAAATTCCGCAAGCGCTGAGTCGGCGCGCGATATGCCCCTCGGTCAGTAAAGGCCAATGCCTTCTGGTGGATAGCGGAGTTATTGAACTCGGGCCTTGAGCATGGTAGGGTGGGGCGAGGTGAGTAGGGGCAAGGGAAACACTTTCATGACGCTGAAGTCGGCTTTGGAAGATCTTTCGCGCAGCACCCTGCGAGCAATCTCTGGATGTTTGCAGAGGCTCGAGTATCTTTCCGGATTGCGCGACCGGGGCGAGGGTTACTCGCACTGGGGCTTTGAAAAGCTGCACGGCGTGTCAGCCGCGAACAAGGCATTGTCAGAGGCGCATAACTCCGAGGTGTCTCGCGTTCTGTCAACACCGTTGTCAAAGCTGCTGTCCGATGTCCAGAGTTCAACGCAGGAGGAAGGACAGAACACCGAGGCTTATTTAAGAGGCCTGTCGCAAAAGGGAAGCGGGCTTCTTCCCAACAACCCAGGGCCGGGATCGGCCCGGCATCTTAGCTCAGTGCTGCACGCTCTCTTGGGGCTCGAGAAGAATCGGAGAAAGGCCGCCACTCCCCAAGCCTCATAGCAATTCCGACGACCTGTCCAATCACTTCCGCTTGGGATGTGCGTACTACCTTAGGCTGCACTGGAGACAGGGGATGAGACTGCAGAATCAGGTCTTCGCGACCGAGCGTGCACCAGCAGCAGGTGTAACCTTCCCGAGTCTCTACAAAATAGATGGGCCGCTCATACTCTGAGCGCCACACTCCTTCGACTACTTTATTGCGCGATTCATCCACTTGGATAAAGCTGCCGGGCGGCAGGATGGGATACATGGTGAAGTCCTCGCTTCCCACGTATCCGTAGGTGTAATCAAATTTTGAAAATTGCTCCAAGTAAGCCACTGGAACCGTGCCCCACTGTTCCACCATGCGACCGAAGTTCAGTGTTTTTCTTGGGTCGAAGGCAGGATCCATGCGGATCGGCATTTGCACGGCTTGATTATTCACAAGAGCGGTAGACAGATGCGATCGTGGCGGAGCCGCGATCTCCAGGTCTGAAACCGGCAAGCTCAGGTCCACTCCGTACCAGGCTAATAGCTCGCGAAAATCTTTGCGGTAGATTACCGACAGTGAGTAGAGACGGTAAATGCTGGGGATTACGCCTTTGGTTTCAAAATCAGAAAGACGGCTAATGGGAATGGAGTACTCTTCATTGTGGCGGCGTCGGGCTATCTCTTCGCTCGCCGTCTCAATGTCACGCATCGTAAGGCCGAGTTTCTCCCGCAATAAACGAAGGTTGTATCCTCCCGTCACAAGCTTTGACCCCCAGCGTAAAACTGTGCATCGATCATAGCGCGAACCATTGTAAAAAGGATCGAATTTTATCAAAGTCGGTGCCTGGGCGGGAAAAATGTGCTGGGTTTCTTACGCCACCCGGTTCGGTCCGCGCAGACACCTCGGCCTTCCTTTGTAAGACAAGCTTACATAAGTAGCTGAAATTTAAAGCTTATTCTCGCCGTCAGAGAATTCGGTCAGGTTCGAAACAATGGTCAGCAGGCCTGCCTTGACGGCGAAATAGTGCCGCTCCTTGACGTCCCCGAAGCGAAGAAATTCTGGCATTGCGGCCACCAGGGCAGCCATGCCGACTTCGATCTTGCCATGAAGGGGGAATGCGACATACTTGCGGTGTTTGCCGGGATAGCTGGTGAGAACGGTGAGGCCGAGCAGAGATGCACCCGAAATCCACGCTCCCAGGGCGGCCCGGGGGTTTCTGCGGAAAAACCAGGCCCCAGCCGCAGCGAACGACCCCACGAGCAGATAGTCTGCAGCTTGGTGGGCAGTAGGGGGAAGCAGCTTCGGAAGTCGGCGAGTAGCAAAGTCGGTCGTGCTCGTGAGAACTGACATAGGAGGCGATCTCGTTAGTCGACGAAAATTCCTGTAAATGCGTAACCCAAGCTGAAACTCACAAGAGCAGCCATGGTGCAGGCGATTCCCAAATGCTCCCTTGTGTTCTTGGTTACATCGAACCTCTCCTTGAGGTGGAGGCGCAGCTCTTCGACCGACTGATGCATTTGCTTTCTGTTTTCTGCGGCTTTGATCTCCAGATCGCGGGCGGGCAGTCCGTTCATAAGTGACTCCTTGCCTCGGCTTGCAGCATGAGCTTGTCGGCTTTTAAGACTTCCAGGGTACGGGTGGGGAAGATGCTGTGGCTGCGGAAGGCATTGTAAGCAAAGAACACGCAAATCCCTGCCAGGCAGAGCCACACGAATCCGACGATGATGGCAGAATAGAACCAGGCGAGCGGGCTTCCCGCGAACGCGAAAGCGACTAACACGACGGCTGCCGTCGTCAGCAGCAGAAATGCGGTTGCGAACAGCGCCAAAGCTATCAGCACCAGGGGAACTGCGATTTTTGCGGCATTCTTGGTTTCTTGCAATTCAGCTTTGACCATTTCGAAACGAGTGCTCACAAACTCCTTTAACTGTTCTTTGATTTCGGCGATGATCGCGGTCAAGCTGCGCTCGTGTCCATTCCTATAACGGGTTTCTTCCGTTGTGCTTTCAATCATGATTGCTTCTCCAGATGCGGAGGGCTGCCCCGGCAATAAACGCCGCTACCCCAACACCCATGACGAGGCGCAGCGGGTGTTCCCGGGAAATATGGTGGAACCGGCGGCGCGACTGATCCCAGGTGCCTCTCATGGCTCGACTCACCTGGCGATAGGAGTGCTCAACGCCGGAGCGTAAATGCAGGCCGAGCTTTCGCGCCGCTTGGTCGATGCTCATGGTTTCTGGCTCCCGAGAGCGCTCTAGCGGCATGGTCAAGGGTAGGACTCGAGCTTTCACTGCCGTGTTCGTCGATGTGGCCTTCGGAAGGGCGGGTAGAGCTTCAGCCATGCGTCCCCCTGTTGTGCTTTCTTGGATGTCAGACCTGAGCCCGGCGTTTTACGGGGAACCGCTTCGAAGGGGACCTGGTGAGCTGCTCAACCAGAGCTTTTGAGGTGAGCTGGCGAGAGAGAGGCTCGAAAAGGCTCAGCCTCCCCTCCATGGGTCTAAATCCAGCTAGTCTGCAGCCTGCGCAGTTTCGGTCGAGAGTGCCAGAGGTGTCTCCACGAGATGCTCGCTGATGAACCAGGATTGCAATTCATTTTCCCGGAGGACATCACTGACCACCATGTCGTTGGTCCCTTGGTCGCCTATCTTTGAGGAGCGTTCCGCAATCTCGCGGCACTGCTCAATGATGACCTGATGAGCCTCGAGCAAGCGGGAGAGCACAACCGGGACCTCTTCTCTTCCGCGAGGCGGGCGCTCGATGCGAGTCGTTTCGGCAACATCCGCAGCCATGGCGATTGCCAGACCCCCGAGCAGCTGAATGCGTTCGGCGATGGTGTCGACGATCTCGACTTGCTCGTTGAAGTGTTTATCGAACAAAAGATGAAGCTGATAGAAGGTTGGGCCGGCAACCTGCCAGTGGGCTTTCTTGTACAGATCGCGCAACGACATTGAATCTGCGAGTAGCTGGTTGAGCTGCTCGGTCATTTCCAGGCGCACAGGCTGCTCAAGCTGAAGATGAATTGCATGGGTTACGGTGCCATAAGGTTGAATCTCTTTTGCGCGCTGGTGTACGAGCGGCTCCCCGTGGAGTAAACCGTGAGTTCCGGAACTGTTCTTCTTAGGCATGGAAGCTCTCCTGCGTATTGCCTTGGATGATTGTGGGACGGTTTGCGGCAACAGGAATTTGCATGAAAAGCCATCCCCGGTGCAGCAGGCTTCGAATCTCGCGCCCGCGAAGTTGGTTACGTTTGGTGTGATCGGATCACAGCAGAAAATCGAAATATCTTTTATGATGAAAGGTTCCCACACTACGCGGAGAAGCAGAATTGGCTCAGACCACACTGGAAGACCGTCAGCAACAGGCAGCAGCATCTCGTAACGGCGACGGCCTCGAGGTACTGGAAACTCGCGAATGGCTTGATTCCCTAGACTATGTGCTCTCCAAGGGCGGCGCAGAACGGGCCGGCCGGCTCCTGCAGCAGTTGCAATTGCATGCGCGCCGGGCCGCTGGAGTCAACCTGCCCTTTACCGCAACCACTCCCTATCAGAACACCATTCCGGCTCCCCAACAGGCTCCATTCCCCGGCAGTCAAGAGATGGAGCGCCGCATCAAGAGCCTCGTGCGCTGGAATGCAATGGCCATGGTTGTGCGCGCCAACCGGGTTGAGAGCGGAATCGGCGGCCATATTTCTACCTACGCTTCAGCCGCGACACTGTACGAGGTGGCGTTTAATCATTTCCTCAGGGCGCAAACTGAAACCGGCGATCGCGACGTTGTGTACTTCCAGGGTCATGCTGCTCCGGGAATGTATTCGCGAGCGTTTCTCGAAGGGCGTCTTTCGCAAGAAAAGCTGGAGAATTTTCGCCGTGAGCTGAAGCCGGGCGGAGGTCTTTCTTCTTATCCGCACCCCTGGCTGATGCCGGACTTCTGGGAGTTTCCGACGGTCAGCATGGGCCTGGGACCGCTGCAATCGATCTATCATGCGCGCTTTATCAAGTATCTCGAGAATCGCGGACTGAAGAGCTCAACTGGCGGGAAAGTTTGGGCATTTCTCGGCGACGGTGAAATGGACGAGCCCGAGTCGCTCGGATCCATCACGCTCGCCTCTCGCGAAAAACTCGACAATCTTATCTGGGTCATCAACTGCAACCTGCAGCGGCTCGACGGGCCGGTGCGCGGCAACGGCAAGATCATTCAGGAACTCGAAGCGATTTTCCGCGGTGCCGGATGGAACGTCATCAAGGTCATCTGGGGCAGCGATTGGGACAGCCTAATTCAAAAAGATCGAGACGGGTTGCTGGTGCGGCGTCTGGGGGAGATCACCGACGGCCAATATCAGAAGTTCTTTGTCGAAAGCGGCTCCTACTTCCGGCAGAACCTGTTTGGAACCGATCCCCGGCTGCTGCGTATGGTCGAGCATCTATCCGACGAGCAACTCTCGCGCATGCGACTTGGCGGACACGATCCCATCAAAGTACATGCCGCCTATAAGGCTGCGGTTGAGCACACCGGCTCGCCGACTCTGGTCTTGGCAAAGACCATCAAGGGCTACGGGCTGGGCGAAGCTGGTGAAGGCAAAAACATTACCCATCAGCAGAAGAAGCTCAACGAAGACGAGTTGCGGATGTTCCGCTCGCGCTTCGGAATTCCGATTCCCGACGATCAACTGCATGACGCACCGTTCTACCGTCCGTCCGATGACAGCCCTGAAATCGAGTACATGCGGGCCCGCAGAAAACAGTTGGGTGGCTACATGCCGGAGCGCAAGGTTCGCTCGAAGCCCATCAAGCCGGTTTCCGAGTCGATCTTTGAAGAGTTCTACAAAGGCACTGAGGGCCGCGAAGTATCGACCACGATGGTGTTCGTGCGCATGCTGGCCAAGATGCTGCGCGATCCGGAGATTGGGAAACTGATCGTCCCGATCATTCCCGATGAAGCGCGCACGTTCGGCATGGAGGCGCTGTTCCGGCAAGTCGGAATCTATTCCAGCGTTGGCCAGCTCTATGAGCCGGTCGATATGGACACGCTCCTTTATTACAAAGAAGCGAAGGATGGCCAGATTCTGGAAGAGGGAATTACCGAAGCCGGTTCGATCTCCTCCCTCATCGCTGCCGGTACTGCCTATTCCAATCATGGAATCAATACCATCCCATTTTTTATTTACTACTCGATGTTCGGATTCCAGCGCATAGGCGACCTGATCTGGGCGGCGGCGGATATGCGTACGCGTGGATTCCTACTGGGTGGAACTGCGGGACGGACTACGCTCGCGGGCGAAGGCTTGCAGCACCAGGATGGTCACAGTCACGTGCTGGCGCTGCCGGTTCCGAACTTGCTTGCGTATGATCCCGCGTTCGCCTTCGAAATCGCCATCATCATTCAGGACGGCATCAGGCGGATGTACGTCGATCAGGAGAGCATCTTCTATTACCTGACGGTCGGCAACGAACCCCTGCCCATGCCCGAGATGCCGACAGGAGCAGGCGTTCGTGAAGGCATCTTGAAGGGGATGTACCTGTTCAAGCCCTCCCAAAAGAAGGACGCGAAGCTGCGGGCGCAGCTGTTTGGCAGCGGTGCCATCATGTTCGAGGTGCTGAAAGCCCAAGAGATCTTGGAGAGCAAGTACGGGGTGGCATCGGATGTGTGGAGCGTTACCAGTTACAAAGAGCTTTACCGTGACGGTAACGATTGCGAACGCTGGAACATGCTGCATCCGGCAGAGACGCCGAAGGTGCCGTTTGTGTCACAACAGCTGAAGAACACCGACGGGGTACTGATCGCGGCCTCCGATTACATGAAGGTTCTGCCCGAGTCCATTTCGCAGTGGGCGCCGCGTCCCCTTGTTTCGCTTGGGACCGACGGCTTCGGACGAAGTGAAGGCCGCACCTCATTGCGCGACTTCTTCGAGGTGGATGCCAAGCACATTGTGCTGGCAACGTTATCGGCGCTGGCCCGCGAAAAGAAAATCGAAGCCAAAGTCGCTCAACAGGCAATCAAAGATTCTGGAATCAATCCGGAGAAAGCGAATCCGGCAATCAGCTAGAGAGAAGTGGTCCCTGATCAGGGGTCAGTGGCCGGAACGGCAGAACTGACCGCGTCACCGGCCACCGTCCACTGGAGATGCATTTGACTGAATTCAAGCTACCTGAGCTTGGTGAGAACGTACATCAGGGCGATCTGGTGCGGCTGATGGTTGCCCCCGGTGCGGTTGTTGCCGAGGGACAACCCGTCATTGAGCTCGAAACCGATAAGGCCGTCGTGGAAGTTCCATCGAGCGTCAGCGGGACGGTAAAGGACGTTCTCGTCAAGCAAGGCGAGAAGGTCAAGGTCGGCCAGGTGGTTTTTACGGTTGAAAATGGCGCCAAAGGCGCAGGGCGGGCGGCCTCAGCCCCTAAGACCGAGACTCCACCAGCCCCTGCCCCAGAAACCACTGCCCCGAAGCAGCCCGCCGCAACCCAAGCGGCCCCGCCCCAGACTCCAAGCGAGAACCTCCCAGCAGCCGTCGCGAGTGAAGGCGGCGCTCCTTCTGAAAGCTTGGCAACATCCGAATTCAAATTGCCGGAGCTTGGCGAGAACATCCATCAGGGCGATTTGGTGCGTTTGATGGTTTCCCCGGGAACGCATATCTCCGCTGGTGAGCCGGTGATGGAGCTGGAAACCGACAAAGCCGTGGTTGAGGTCCCGTCGTCGGTAACCGGAACGGTCCAAGATGTCCTGGTGAAACAGGGCGAGAAGGTCAAAGTTGGGCAAATCGTCTTTACCCTGCAAGCAGGAGCGACCGCAGCCACGCAACCGCAGCAGCCGAGTCGAACCGACGCCGGTCATGGTGAAGGCGCTCGCATGGCCTTCCAGGCGGCGCTGCAGGCAGAAGGGAAGACCGAAGAGCAGGCATTGCCGCCCGAGCAGCCACGCCAACAGACGGTGGCTACCTTCAGCATGCCGCTCCACCTTGGCAAGTCGGCGGGAACCGAGCATCGCGATCCGGTGCCGGCGGCTCCTCATACGCGACGTCTGGCGCGAGAACTTGGCGTCGACATCCACACCGTGCCGGGCAGTGGACCGGGTGGACGCATCAGCGAAGAGGATGTAAAGGCTTACGCCAAGAGCCTGATCGCAACCGCAGCCACCGGCGCCGGCCTCGGAGCCACACACCTGCGCCAGCCGAAGCTCCCGGATTTTGCGCGTTTCGGGAAAATCGAGCGCGTCTCCATGCGCGGCGTACGGCGGAAGACGGCCGAACACATGTGGGAAGCTTGGACCACGATCCCCCACGTCACGCAGCAGGACAAGGCGGACATTACTGAGCTTGAGCAGTTACGCACAAAGTTTGGACCAAAAGCCGCCCAGGCGGGTGGCAAGCTCACCGTCACCGCGATTGCGCTGAAAGTCTGCGCCTCCGCCCTGAAGATTTTCCCGCAATTCAACGCCTCGATTGACATGGAGACTGAGGAGATCGTCTACAAGCAGTACATCAATATTGGCGTAGCGGTGGATACCGACCGCGGATTGCTTGTTCCCGTGATTCGCGATGTCGACAAGAAGAACATCGTCGAGTTGGCGGCTGAGTTAACTCAGCTCTCAAAGAAGGCACGTGAAAAGAAGCTACAGCCTGCCGACATGGAAGGCGGGACATTCACGATCACCAACCTCGGTGGGATTGGGGGGACAGGGTTTTCCCCGATTGTGAATCATCCCGAGGTCGCGATCCTGGGACTGTCTCGCTCGAGCATCGAACCGGTTTGGGTGAATGACAAGTTCGAGCCGCGCCAAGTACTGCCGCTATCGCTTTCCTACGATCATCGCCTGATCGATGGGGCAGATGCGGCCCGCTTCCTGCGCTGGATCGCCGAGGCGTTCGAACAGCCGTTCCTTCTCTCGGTACAGGGATAGACAATGCCCGCAGCACGGGACATCAGGGAAGAACGCGATCTGTTGCAGTTCGTATACGCGGCGTTCAACCGGCGCGAGGTGGACGCAATTCTTTGGAAAATGCATCCCCAAGTCGAGTGGCCGAACGGCATGGAAGGCGGGTGGGTGCACGGGCGCGAAGGGGTTAGGGCGTATTGGAAGCGGCAGTGGGAAGTGGTTGACCCGCACGTCGAACCTGTCAGCATTGAAGCAGCCGAGGATGGCCGCACCGTGGTGCATGTGCACCAGATGGTATGCGACCTGAAAGGAACCGTGCTCATGGATCGCATGGTTCAGCATGTGTACTCAATTGCCGGCGGTTTGATTGAAGGGATGGAAATTCGCGAATAGCCACGCGCAGGTTTTTAACCACGAAGGACACGAAGTCACACGAAGGATGGAGCGAGACAAAAATTCCTTTGTGTTCCTTAGTGTCCTTCTTGGTCTAAGGATTCCATGACTGAAAACGCAAATCTCAACATCGCAGTAGTCGGCGGCGGACCGGGTGGTTACGCAGCGGCATTTCTTGCGGCGGATCTCGGAATGAGGGTCACGCTCATCGATCGGGAACAGAACCCAGGCGGCGTGTGCCTGTACCGCGGATGCATCCCGTCGAAGGCATTGCTGCACGTGGCGGCGCTGATCAACGAGTCGCGGCATGCCAAAAATTGGGGAATTGAATTTGGCGAGCCCAAAATCGATGTCGCCCGTCTGCGATCGTTCAAGGAAGGGGTAGTCAATAAACTTACCGGCGGTTTGGGGCAGCTCTCAAAACAGCGAAAGGTCACCTACATCCGGGGCGATGCCAGCTTCGAGAATTCGAACACAGTGTCGGTGAAAAAGGCGGGGGGCGGAGAAGAGAGGTTGAGCTTTGATCGCATCATCATCGCGACGGGATCGAGCCCGGCGGTGATTCCCAGCCTCAAGCTGGATACGCCTAGGATGCTCGACTCAACCTCGGCGCTGGACTTAGCTGACGTGCCAGGTTCGTTGCTAGTGGTAGGCGGGGGGTACATTGGCTTGGAACTGGGCACGGTGTACGCCGCCCTGGGATCGAAGGTGTCGGTGGTCGAAATGACGCCAGGGCTGCTGCCGGGAGCGGACCGGGATCTGGTAGCGCCTTTGCATAAGCGGCTCGACAAGGCCTTCGACCGGATCCTGTTGAATACGACCGTCACCTCGGTAAAAGACGAGGGAAATGGGATCCGTGTCTCATTCCGCGGCAAAGATGTGGAAGACCGCGAAAAAGTGTTCGACAAGGTGCTGGTCTCTGTTGGACGCAAGCCGAATTCGGGAATTGCAGGGCTGGATCGAACCAAGGTTCAGGTGGGAGCGCGAGGGTTCATCCAGGTGAACCAGCAGCTACAAACCGATGACCCTACGATTTATGCCATCGGTGACGTGGTGGGCGAGCCGATGCTGGCGCACAAAGCATCCCACGAAGGTCGAACTGCTGTCGAGCACATGGCCGGGCACAAAGTCGCATTTGAGCCCAATGCGATCCCGGCTGTTGTCTTCACCGATCCAGAAATTGCATGGGCAGGGGTGACAGAAACGCAGGCCGAAAAAGAAGGCCGCGAGGTCAAAGTAGCCAAGTTCCCGTGGGCAGCCTCCGGGCGCGCCATGACCCTTGATCGCACCGAAGGCATGACCAAGTTAATCATCGATCCGGCGTCGGAACGCGTGTTAGGCGTCGGCCTGGTTGGCGTTGGGGCTGGAGACATGATTGCCGAAGGCGCATTGGCGATTGAGATGGCGGCTTTGGCGAAGGACGTGGCCCTGACGATCCATCCCCATCCAACCCTCTCGGAGACGGTCATGCAGGCAGCCGAAGTGTTCTTCGGGACGAGCACGGATTTGTATCGGCCGCGGCGCTGACCCGATCTTCTACCATGAACCCGGACCAGTGTGGCGATGCTTAAACATCCACTAGCAGATCGCCGTTTTCAACTTTAATCGGGTAAACCTCAAGACGGGTCTTCGGGTCGCCTTCGAGGCTGCCAGTCGCTGGGTCGTATTCCCAACCGTGCCAGGGGCAGACGAGTTTGCCGTTTTCTATATATCCCTGGCCGAGCGGTCCTCCCATGTGGAGACACACATTGTCGATGGCTGTGCAGGTCCCGTTCACATTGGCTACGCAGATGGTTTTGCCGGCGACCTCGAATTCTTTGGCCTCGCCGGGACTTGGAAGGTCCGAATGTGCCCCAATTTTGGTGTATGCCATTGTTTGGTTTTGTTTGAAGTTGAGGTTCAGTGTAGGGAGGGTGGGAAGCAGGTGTCAATTCTGGAGCTTACCCTATGTGCTCACCCTGAACAGGAACAACCGAAATCGATCTAGTAGGAATGGATCGCCAGCACTAAGTTGTGCGCCCGGAGAAGACCGGGCGCACGACTCTCTGCATGCGGAACAATGGTCTAGCTGACTCCCCGCCTCGCGTTGTCGGCTTGCGTGGCTAGCTCCGCCATGAAGTGGAAAAACTCTGGCGATTGGCCGATGAATAGCCCCATAGCGGTGAGGAATTTAACCACACCCATGGCAATTCCCTCGGTTTGCGTGGGGCGAATGACCGAGCATCTTGGTAGGTTCGGGCTGATGAACGGGCACGGCTCGGGCATGATCAGGTTGGTCTGGAAGGTTTCCCCACCGAACGGAGCACTATTCAAGTCGGGGAAAATTACTTCCACGCCCGTCATCGGATCCTTCGCCGTAACCGGCAGCGCGTTGCCCGCCTTGTCCTGCCAAGTTTGGAAGTGCATGGTTTCTGTAGGGCCGATGCTGATGAGGATGCGAAGCACCTCGACGTTCGAGGCGCGCTGTGCCATCGCCGGATACAAGCTGGTTCCGCCCTGCTCAATGGTGGCGAAATGAAATCCGGCGGTGTTGGCGATTGCCTGAAGGAAGTTGGAATCCGAAAGGTCGGCGTCGGTTCGAGGGATCGCCGTGTGCTGGCCAACCGCCAGGGTCGGTATAGCCTGGGGGAACGCAAAATTAGGTTCAAGATCAGGATTGTGGTCCCCGATTCGATACCGTGTCCACCAGCTGGTGTCAACCGTGAGTTGCATCAGGTTCGTCAGCCTCAATGCCCCGGTCGACCCGCTTGCGGTACTGCCCTTGAGCGTCCGAAACTTCTCGAGACTCACCGGGGCTGCGCCCTTGGACATAAGGTAGGCATTCAGAAAGTTCTGGTGAGTGAATTCGTCATCGGTGTTGTCGTGAATGTACTGCGCCATGTCTTCGTCTAGCTGGGCAACGGCATTGGTGTATTCGGGATTGCCTGTTCCCCCTCCACCCGGGAACTCATTGTCCTGGACGCCCGCAAGTTCGTTGTACTGCACCCAGAAGTCGGTCTCCAGGATCTCTGCAGCGGCGGCGAAACGGAGAAGTGCGGCATCTCCGCGGGTGAGGTGGCCGTGATTCTGTTCGGCGAGCGCTTCCGTGGAGTTTGCCAGCAAGCTGGCGCCCACGACACCAGCACCAGCAACAGCGCTGTTTCTGAGAAACGATCGGCGATTTACGGGCGCGTTGATGAGGGACTCTGTCTGGTTTTCGCGAGTGTCAGGCTGGGGGGTCATGGGAGATGTCTCAGTTTTCATACAGACCACTTCCTATTCTTCATTAATATTGGTGGACGCGAGTTGACCACCTCGCCGCAGTGTAGGGATGCACACTTCGCCAAATGTCAAAAAGCTGTCCGGCTTCGATCAAAGATTTGGAAGAAATTTGTAAAGTGGTTAAAGGACGGAGAACGCCTTCAGGTATTCACGCCACTAAGAAATCCGCCGAGGTGCGCGGTAACTGCGATGCCTATGGCCCCCATCAACTCAACCAATGCCAAAAGGATGGGGCGTGAGCGGGGGCGTGATCTCAGCCACCAGGTGGTAATGACCAGGAGGGTAGTGGCTGATGCCAGCACGAGATGATCGAGCAGCACACCTCTCATCTTTTGTCCCGCGAGTGCGAGCCTCCAAGCCAGCAGTCCAGTCAGGTAGGTCGGCACAATAAGGATGGCTGCCGCGGCCAGATTCAGGTGTGCTGCGGTGAGCAGGCGCGCGCTATGTCTTATCTTTGCCATCCAGTCAAAACCAACTCCCATAAGGAACAACGCAATTGGGAAGTGAATCAGCACAACATGCTGTGCATGAGGTGCCAGGAAAATTGAGCGCAAATTAAAAACGTGTGTCATCGAGGTATCCGCTACGGAACGACAATCTTTCCCGTCATCTTGGGATGAATGCTGCAGTAATAGGTGTAGGTTCCGGGTTTGGTGAACTGGAAAGAATAGTGGTCGTCGGTGTCGAGCCCCTTCGAGCGAAAGACACCGTCGGTGCTGGCGATCACGTGCGGGACGTCGTCTTTGTTGGTCCAGGTGACGGTACTGTTTTCTGGGACCGTTACCACTGCCGGGCTGAAGGTAAAGTTGTCGACTTTGATCTCGATGGCCTGAGGTGCCGCCGTCTGGCCGGTTGCGCTTGAGGGGCGCAACGCCACGGCGAGAATCAGGGTGAGACCTAGTATTGCCACGAGAAGTGAATGTAATCTGAGCACAAGAAATCCTCCATGTTGAAATAAGTGGCACAGAACCCTAGGTGGAAGCTTGTTTATTCCAGTGACGAATCCACCAACGCGAGCGCCCTTCGGCGCTGTAGATAATTGACATCAGTAATGCCCAGCACCTTACGAAGCTGATCGGCCGGGACCTTCATCGGCCCAGGCCCTTCCGCCTGTCCGGGCGCGGGTTGCGGGAAGGCCGTCGAACAGGCCGTGTGGAAGGTAACCTTGCCTTCGACTTTCTGCATCGTTTGATGGATGTGGCCGTTGAGAACGGTTACCGAACCAAACTTCTTCAGATAGGAAAGGGCAAGAGCCCCGTCGTCGGTGCCCCACCCCCATTGCGGATATACCGTCCAGAGCGGGATGTGGGCAAACACGACGATGGGAGTACTGTGCTTCACCGAGCGCAGATCGTCCTCCAGCCAACTGAGTTGTTCGGTTCCTAAATTGCCCAACCCTCCTGCCTTCAGATTCATCACGTTCACCAGTCCGATGAAATGAATGCCGTTCTGGTTGAAGCTGTACCAGCCAGCGCCTTTTGAGTTTCTTCCGTAGCGGTCACGGAACATGGCCCCGTCGTCGTTCAGCACGTCGTGCTCGCCAGGGACGAAGAACACTTCTTTGTTCGTGCTCTTCAGGATTTGTTCAACCGTGTCGAACTGCTCGGGCGTCGAAAGATGCGTAATGTCGCCAGTGTGGAGGATGAAGTCAGGCGGATCGGGCAGGGCATTGATTTTCGTTACAGCGGCTTTTAGCGTGGCCACCACGTCTGGATTGGCGGGCTTGCTGAACCCCATGTGGCTGTCACTGATCTGGACGAAGGAGAGCTGGTGGGAAGCGCCGGCCTTTTTCATAGAACCAAGCTGCGCTCCAAGAGCCGTTGATTTTAAGACACCCGCTTCGACTACGCACAGCGCGCCGCTGCCGGCCCAAGCCATGCACTTCAGGAACCCGCGCCGGTCAATACCGTCCTGATTGTGATCCTGTTCGATGGTGCCCGACGCGGTGCTGACAAATTGCTTTATGTCTTTCATAGATTCCCCTCTCCATTCAGATCGCCTTGCCATTTCTGCGGCATGCGAGGGTGCAAAGGGGTGAACTTGCCCAATTCAGCGCCCCTTCGAACCTGTTACACCTGCATAGACTCGCTAGCCGCGCGGTTTATTCCCCGGCGTTTTCTGGAACCTATCTCACTCAAATGAGGAATAAAATGCAGAATTCGGCAGTCCTTTAAGAAGGGAGCGAATCGGGCTTGTTACTCGCGCAGGAGAAAATCCGTTTTGAACAACTCGTGTTACCCCACGTCGATGCTGCCATCAACTTAGCGCGGTGGCTGCTCCGCAATCCGGACGATGCGGAAGACGTGGCTCAGGAGGCGGTGTTGCGCGCCTACCGTTTCTTTGGCGGATTCCGTGGAGGCGATGCGCGCGCTTGGTTGTTACAGATTGTGCGCAACAGCTGCTACACCTGGCTCGAGAAGCGCACGCCAGTGGAGCTGGTAACCGAATTCAATGAGGAATTGCATGGGGGGACCTCGATCAGTCCGGAAACGGTAGCCTTGCAGGCGAGCGATCGCACAAAACTGCGGAATGCACTGGAATCATTGCCGGTGCGGGCACGGGAGGTGATCGTGCTGAGAGAACTGGAAGGGTGCTCGTACAAAGAGATCAGCGAAGTCACGGGTATTCCAATGGGCACGGTCATGTCTACGCTGTCGCGAGCAAGAGAAAGATTAGCGCAGATTCTGGGCGGCAGCGCTCGCAAGGAGGTGTCCAATGAGTTGTGAGTTGAGCGCCAACACGTTGCATGGATATTTTGATGGCGAACTAGATGCAGTGCGCGCGGCAGAATTTGAGAAGCACATGGCTGCCTGTGGGGAGTGCCAACGATCTTTGGCGGTGATGAGCTCGCTGCGGGAAGGTCTACACAAGGCCGACCTGTATCAAACCGCACCGATCAGGCTTCGCTCGCGGATCTCGGAAGAGTTGGGGAGCCAGACGCGCTCGACGATGACAAAGTGGAGGTGGCTGCTAATCCCCGCAGTTTCGTTTGCTCTGGTCTTGCTTGCGGTTCGCGTAGGAAGCGTGTTGCGGCAGAACCGGGCTGATTTCGACCGGCTGCAAGCGGAGTTGATCGATGCCCACGTGAGATCTTTGCAGCCGGGACATCTCACCGACGTGCAGTCCACGGACCAGCACACGGTGAAACCCTGGTTCGATGGCAAGCTGGATTTTGTTCCTCCGGTCGAGGATTTCTCACCGCAAGGATTTCCTTTGGTGGGGGGGCGCCTGGATGTGCTCGAAGGACGTGATGTGGCGGCGTTAGTGTACGGACGGCGCAAGCATTGGATTAATTTGTTTGTTTGGCCAGAGGGCAAACAGGCCGCCGTTACCAGCGAAGGATCGCGACATGGCTACAATTGGCTGAGTTGGCACGCGGGAGATACGCAGTTTTCCCTCGTATCCGACGTCTCCTCGGGCGATCTGCGCGAGCTGCAGCAACTCATCCGGCATTAGCTCCCGGGTATGAGAAGCTAGAGTATCGATGGCACAGGTCTCCTCTCCTGAGGCGCAGAACACAGCAAGCTTTCTCGGCTGGTGGTCGGGCGCGCGGACATCTTTCTTCTGGATGTTCGCGGGCGCGTTTGCGCTGCGGTTCGGCTACATCCTGATCGCCCGCACGTACCACATCAAAGGGCTCGAGGACAATTTCGCTTTTGGCTGGGAAATGGGCCGGATCGGGCGCGCCATAGCCAACGGGCGAGGATTTGCGGACCCCTTTGGGCTGCCTACGGGCCCAACCGCCTGGGAGCCTCCCCTGTACCCCTACTTGATCGCGGCTGTATTTCGTCTGGCCGGCGTGTACACAAACGCTTCGGCTCTGGTATTGCTCACGATCAATAGCGTCTTTTCTGCACTGACATGCATCCCGATTTTCTTTACCGCCAGGAAATGCTTCGGGGAAAAAGTAGCCATTTGGACAGCCTGGATGTGGGCGGTCCTGCCGTTCGTGATGTTTTACTCCACGCGGTGGATCTGGGAGACGAGCCTGGCAGCGTTTTTGTTGACCGTGCTGTTCTCGCTCACGCTGCGATTGGAAGAAGCCGAAGGCCTCCTGCCATGGGTGATGTTTGGCGTGCTCTGGGGGTTAGCGGCCCTAACCAACCCTTCGTTGCTGGCGTTCCTGCCGGCGTCGGGATTATGGGCCTGCTATCGGCGCTTAAAGGCGCATAAGAGTTTCACCGGCGGCGTGGTGCTCTCGTCGGTGTTATTTGCCTCGATGATTGCGCCCTGGCTGGTGCGGAACTACCAAACCTTTGGCAAGTTTGTTTTCATCCGATCAAATTTCGGGGCGGAATTGCGTTTGGGGAACGGGCCGTGGGCTGAAGGCCTATGGATGCAATGGTTGCATCCCACGCAAGACGTCCTCGAGATGCGGCGCTATCAGCAGCTTGGCGAGCTAGAGTACGTTGCGGTCAGAAAGCAGGAGGCGGTTGAATGGATCAAGGCAGACTATTCACGATTCCTGTGGGTGAGCATGAAGCGGTTCATTTTCTATTGGGCTGGGCTCCCACGGCCTGGCACGAATGCCGTGCTCGCCTCCCTGAGGAATTCTTTGTTCCTGGCGTCTTCGATTCTCGCGTTCTGGGGGCTGGGGAGAGCAATTCGCAAGAGGATCCAAGGGGCGTGGTTGGTCTTCTGGCTGATCCTCTCGTATTCATCCGTCTATTACGTCGTCTTCCCGCACCCGCGCTACCGGCATCCAATTGAGCCAGAGCTGTTGATTCTGATCGTGTATGTGATTTCGCAGGCAAAAATCCGTCGTAGCGCGCCCGCGAGAGAGCCGATGAGTCCATTCGAAGCCGCAGGAAACTGATTCGTTCCCCCAGCGAACCCGCCCCCCCGGAGCCCTATCCGAAGAACACAGACGTGCGCCGAGAAGAGCCACTCAGGTGGCCGCGCCGAACCCCAGGCCTGTGGTGCGCCCGATTCCTGTTCTCACTGCCAGAGGCCTTATACTGGGACGTTTCGTTTTGTCCTTGACCGACCTGAAAGGAATCTTCCATGGCCTCTTCTGCCGTCGCCTATGTTCGCGAAAACCAGCAGCGCTTCCTCAATGAGCTGAAAGAGTTGCTCCGTATTCCGAGCGTCAGTACGACGCCGGAACACAAGAATGATGTCCAGCGCGCAGCCGAGTTTGTGGCGAACGACCTGAAACGTATCGGCATGGAGAATGTTGAGATGATTCATGGCAAGGGCCATCCATTGATTTATGCCGACTGGCTGCACGCTCCGGGCAAGCCAACCGTGCTTTGTTACGCACATTACGACGTGCAGCCGCCCGACCCGCTGGAGGAATGGATCTCGCCTCCTTTTGAGCCGACCGAGCGCAATAACAACATCTACGCACGCGGTGCTGTGGATGATAAGGGCCAGTTGTGGCTAGAACTCAAGGCGGTGGAATCCTTGATGAGAAGTCGCGGCGGGACTCTCCCGATCAACGTGAAATTCATCCTCGAAGGCGAAGAGGAGGTTGGAGGAGAGTCGATTGCAGGCTACATCCGCAAGCAGAAGGCGAAATTAAAGGCAGACTTCGCTCTGATTTGCGACACGGAGCTATTTGCGCCCGATCTTCCAACGTTATGCGTGGGTTTGCGGGGATTGCTCTATACCGAAATTGAGGCGGCCGGGCCGAAAACAGACCTGCACTCAGGGATGTACGGTGGCGCTGCTCCGAATCCCTTCTTCGCGCTGATTCAAATCATCAGCAAGTTAAAGGACGACAAAGGGCGTGTTCTCATTCCCGGGTTTTACTCCAAGGTGAAGGCACCAACCTCGGGCGAGCTGAAAGCCTGGAAGCGGCTACCCTTCGATGAAGATCACTATCGCAAAACAGAGGTTGGATCCAAGGTCTTGACCGGAGAACCGGGATATTCGGTGCTGTATCGCACATGGGCGCGTCCGACGCTAGAGGTTCACGGCATGCCGGGCGGATTCGTTGGCGAGGGAGCAAAGACCGTGATTCCGGCGCGGGCGAAAGCGAAGGTTTCCATGCGCCTGGTCCCGAATCAGGATCCCGCGGACATCCTGAAGCGCTTCAGGGCTTACATTCAGAAACTCACGCCCAAGGGGATTGAGACAAACATCAAGGTTTGGAGCGCTGCTCGGGCCTGCGTTGTGGATACGAACAACCAATATGTGAAGGCCGCGACCGAGGCTCTGCGCGAGGTATTCAAGAAAGAGACGGTATTTATTCGTTCGGGAGGATCCATTCCCATTGTCACCGACTTTCAGGACGTCCTGAAAATTCCCTCGGTGATGATGGGTTTCGGCCTTCCGGATGACAATCTGCACGCCCCCAACGAAAAGTTCCACATCCCAAACTTCTATCGGGGGATTGAATCCATCTGCTTGTTTTTCGAGAGTTTGGGGGGATAAGCGCAGAAAAACGTGAACTCTGGGAGCGAGGGAACACTTACCTCCTGCTTTCCCGGAGCATTGTTGGCCCTGTTTCCTCCTGCCTTTCTCGAGTTAGCCCCTTCTGTGCCCTTCCGAGGGTGCTTTCCATTATGGAGCTCAAGATTTCTCCCCAAAGGGCCAATTACTTAGGTCATCTTGGGCGGGGTACAGATTCGCGGGATGATACAGAAGGGTTCAAGCTTCCATGGACCTCCGAGGTTCGACGAGCTTGGTCAGGGCCTCGAAGCCTCTGAAGCGTGGAACCTGGAAACGTGAATTTTTGGGGATTTCTGCATGCAAATAGATGATCTTCTGCGAATTGCCATGGAGCGGCGCGCCTCCGACTTGCACTTGAAGGTCGGCAACTATCCCCATCTGCGCGTCGATGGAGAGCTGGCGCCCTTGACCGAACAGCCGCGCGTGACTGCCGAAGACATGCTTGCGATGGCTTTCAGCATGATGTCAGCCCGCCAGAAGCAGAAGTTCAAAGAGACCAGCGAAATCGACATGGCCTACGGCGTCGCCGGCCTGGGACGCTTCCGTGTGAACGTTTTCCAGCAACGCGGAAACGTGGGGCTGGTACTCCGCGTGATTCCAACCAAAATTCGCGCCTTGGATGAACTTTATCTGCCCAAGGTCATCGAGCAGATTTGCGAAATGCCTCGCGGGCTGGTGCTGGTCACAGGCGTGACCGGTTCCGGTAAATCAACCACGCTGGCCGCCATGATCGACCGCGTGAACTCTACGCGGGCCGAACACATCATTACCATTGAAGATCCTATCGAATTTCTCCACCGCGACAAGAAAGGCTACGTAAATCAACGCGAGGTGGAGGTCGATACGCCAAGTTTCTCCGGAGCGCTACGCGCCTCTCTGCGTCAGGATCCGGACGTCATCCTGGTCGGCGAAATGCGCGACATGGAAACCATCGGCACGGCGCTGCACGCCGCCGAAACTGGCCACATGGTCTTTTCCACCTTACACACCCTCGACGCAGTTGAAACCATCAACCGTATTATTGCCGTCTTTCCGCCGCCCGAGCAGAAGCAGATTCGTTTGCAGCTAGCTGCCGTGCTGCGCGCCGTTATCAGCCAGCGGCTGGTGCGCCGCTGCGATTCTGACGGCCGAGTGCCGGCCGTTGAAGTCATGATCAACACCGCATACATTCGCGAATGTATTCTCGTGCCGGAAAAGACGCGCTCGATCCGTGACGCGATTTCAGCCGGTACATCCCAATATGGAATGCAGACCTTCGATCAGTCGCTTTGGGACTTGTTCCAGGCGGGTCTGGTCAATTACGAAACCGCTCTCGACAACGCTTCGAACGCCGACGACTTCAAGCTTCGCATGCAAGGTATCTCCTCTACCAGCGACGCTTCGAAGAACGCCATGCAGGCGGCGGGGTTCGGGGGAAGATAGATTCGAGGGGTTGGAAATGCGACGAGCTGCCGTTCAGTCGGCAGCTCGTTCTTCTTTCATGTTCACTGAACAACCAGCGTCAAATTGACACTGTGGCTCATTGCACCGCTGGTGCCGGTCACCGTAATGTTGTAAGTCCCCGCAGGAGTTCCCGCATCAAATGCCTGAGTGCTCACTGAGGCTTGGTTTGATGGACCTGACGATCCAGCGCCGTTAATTGCCTCCAGTACGTAGTAGTACGTGGTCGAAGGTGTAAGTCCGGTATCCGGGTAGAACGACGACTGATTCGTGTTTGCAATTTTATTTGCGGACGACGGCGCGAAACCGTTGGCTGTGCTCCGGTAAACGTTGTAGCTTGTAGCACCGACCGAGGGAAACCAACCCAGGTTCACCTTGCTCGAAGAAATGGGTGTTGCCGTGAGGCTGGTTGGCGCCAGTGGAGGCGTGCCACCGCCACCACCACCTCCGCCGCCATTGCCGCCTCCACCTCCGCCATAACCACCGCCTCCACAGGCGATGCCCAAGAAAAGCAAAAAGATAAGCCCCAATCGAGCTAACGAGCGCTTAGTTCCGCCGCGCCGGTACCGGATAAACAGAATTGCCGTGAAAGGTAGCAGCGAACTCAGCCATACGTATGGTGAATTGTGGGCGGAGGATGTCGTACGCGATGCACCATTGGGGGCGGTGGTTGAAATCTGAAGGTAAACAGGCCCTGTCGACGAAACGGGGTTAGGGGAGACATTGCACGTAGACTCACTTGGAAGACCAGAACACGTCAACGACACCGGGCCGGTGCTCGACTGGAAGCCTAGAAACAACTGATAGTACCCAGCATATCCTGCCCCGACGGTCGCTGAGTTTTGGGGGGCGGTGAAAACGAAATCACTTCCATTTACGGTAACGACGGCGGAACAGCAAACTTGCGCAGATGGATAGTTCACGTCGCCGCTATAGTTCGCGGAATAGATAGCCGTAAAACCAGGCGTGATGGCCAACGTGCCCTGTAGGTCAAGGTTGCCCGTGCTTGGATTCTTGCCTGTAGAGTACAAAACCGTTCCGGGGGGGGTACCGGCATAGCCTCCATAGAAGGAGATTGTTCCTGTTGGTGCAATCGTGGGGCTTTCTCCTCCAACAGTTGCGATCAGCGTCGTGCTTGATCCCGCATTCACCGGGTTTGGCGAGGATTGCAGATTCATCGTTGGAGTCGCGAAACCAACGAAAAACGTCGCAATGGGGGAATTCGAAGCCTGATAATTCGCGTCTCCGCTGTAATTGGCCGCGAGTGTATAGGTGCCGGGGGTTGGGAACGAAGAACTCGAGCCACTGGAAATAAAGGCGTTCAAAGCTGTTGTGGGGGGCGTTCCGCCGGCGGGAGTCGGAATGTAAGTAACAGTCCCACTGGCCGGACTTCCATTCAGCAGGAAGGAAACGGTACCTGCTGGGGCTGCACCGCTGCTTTGCGCCTGGACCTGCACGTTGGCTATGAGGGGTTGTCCAACAGTGGTGCAACATATATTGACTGCTGTGGTGTTTGTCGGCGCGGGGGTAATGTTCAGAGCTGTCGTTGTCGAACTCGCGTTGTAGCTGCTGTCCCCCGCATACTGGGCTCTCACTGAGTTGGCTCCGCCGGGGAACTGTACAGTGAAGTCTTCCGTGTATCCCATGGTGTTCAGGGGGTCAGTGCTTGCACCAGCAGGGCTGCCATTGTCTGTAAGAGTCACGCTGCCCGTGGGGCAGCCGAACAAGGGCAAGCCGTTGCTGCCTTCGCACGCAAGGCCAGCGCTATTGAGAACGTTCACACGAAGAAAATAAGGCGAGCCGTACACGGCGGTTGTCGCGCTCGCACTGATGGGGTTCCCTTGCCAATCAAAGGTCTCCAGCTGAAGCTGTTCACTGCTGTTTTCCTTCCCCACGGTGACACTCACCGGAGCCGAGTCGCTACCTCCGAAAGTTGTGTCGCCAGCGTAGTGCGCCGTGACACTGTAAGAGCCACCGGGAAGCATGCTTGTGTTGCCCGACAGGGATCCTCCAGCCGTCAGGCTGAATCCATCGACCTTCAGCCCCGTGCTGGTTAGGAGCGAAACACCGCCCGTAGGCGTTCCACTGCCGCTGCTGGGAGCAACGCTTCCAGATACCGTGACTGACTGTCCGTGCGACAGATTGCTCGTGGGGCTCAGGCCAAGCGTAGTATTGGTCGGCCGGAAACTGACGGTGTTCCACTTGCTTAGCAAGTTGGCGACATTCACCGAACCAAGGCCAGTCGCGAAGTCGTAACCAGCCCCGGCGGAATAGCCGCTTAGAACGCCGAATGTATGCCCGGAGGTCTGGACCGTACAATTGGGCGATCCCTTGAGGCAGGGCATCGCGATTGTGCCGCTTGTGACGTCGTGGAAAATGCAAGAGGAACCTGGGCTGGTGCTCGAAGGACAGGTTGCGCCAGTCTGTCCAGCCAGCTTGTACAAAATGTAGTTTGGGTTCCCTTGGCCTTCGGGAGTCTGCATCTGCTGATTGACCAACGCCATTACACCCGCGAAAATCGGTGCGCCAAAAGAGGTTCCCCCGGCGGCGCCGAAGGTGAGGGTGTTGCAGGGTCCATAGGCATCGGCTTGGCAATAGATATAAAAGTTGCCCATGAAACCGTTGCTGGCAAAGAAGGAAACGTCGGGCAGATCGCGCTTACCGTCGTTAAAGGCTCCCACCTGCCATGAGGGTTTCGTGTAGCCTCCGCTGCAAGTTCCAAGCGACTGGCTATTCACCGTGCAATTGCTGAGGCCCCCGCTACCGCCCACCGTCCACACCAGGGAGCTAAGACGGGAATCATTACAGTTTGTTTCCGCGTTCGCGCTCCACCCGGCTTGGCTAAGAACGGGATTATCGCAAGAGTCATTCCAGGGGACTTCAGGGATGTATCCCTTCGCAGATTCCAACGTGGCGGAAGTATTCGACATGTTCCAGTAGGTGAGCGGGTTGAAAGGATCGTTGAAATCGGTTCCGCCAATAGCAACGTTGTAGGGAGTTGAAGCAAATCCGCTGACCGCAAGACCGAATTGCGCAGGGTCGGGATAATTGCCATTGAAGAAATCGCAGCCGGCAGCGCCGTTGTCCCCAGAAGCCACAACCACGGTGATTCCCTGGGCGGCGGCTTGCTGCCAGAGGGTGTTGTAAAACTGGTTGCCCGCGGTGCCCAAACCGAGTTCGCAAAGCCCATAGCTTACGCTCATCACGGGGGCGAGATTGTTGTCCACTATGTAGATGGCAGAGAGATCCACGCCATCGGCAGTTTCGGTCGAAGCAGATATCACTAAGTTGATCGTGGCCTTAGGCGCAATCGCCCCCGCCCACTGGATGTCAATATTGGACTCACTCTCATCGGGCAGAACAGGGGGCTTCTGGCCATCGTAGGTGATGACCGGATCATTTGCGGGCAAACCAAAAAGGTTTCGAAAATCTCTCGTATCCTGAATGTTGATATCGGTTCGACCAACGATCGCTATCTTCTGGCCCGTCCCGTCGGTACCCGCATTCCAAAGCGACTGGACGTTGTAGATCGTCCCGAAATCCGCTGGACCCACGGCATAACAATTGCCAAGCTGGTCGCAACCTCCTGGAAAAGTAAACAGCGGATTTGCTGGTGTAAGTTGTTTGGTGCGCGAGTTGTACTTTCCGAAGCTCTCGAGCATAGGTTTGCGAGGGAAGTTGTTAAGAGTCACCACACCCTCAACCGCGGGTGCCAGCGCCAGAGGAATCTCGGGATCGCTGGCATTTGCCCAATGCTGCTCACCGTTGGGCAACGCATAACGATGGATCTGAGTATGAAACGCCTGCTCCACCTGCGACTCAAATCCGGAGAACTCGATGGTGCTGCGTCCGCTCGAAACGCGATTCACCTGGAATCCGTGATTTTGCAGCCAGCCGGCAATGAGCTGGATATCCTGGTCGGTGGGGCCAAACTGAGCGCCGAATTGCGTTGGCGTTAGCCATTGGTGGTAATTGGGGGAATTCTTGTCCTGTTGCTCGTCGAGCAGCCTGCGCACTGCCAGGTCCTGCTGCGGGTCGCGCTTGAGCACAAGCAGCATGCGGTCCATGGACAGATTGGGAGGCGCCACGCCAATATCGAACATGGCACGCGCCATCGGATGGGTATTTCCTTTAAGCGTGACGACCGTATTGTCATCGATGGGGCGGGTGATGAGCGGCGTTCTTACTTGTTGGGCATAGCCGCAAGTAGAAACCAGAAAAATAAGAGCACAAAAACACCGCGAAAGAGTAATGGACACAGAGACCCCTCGGCTGGATCGCTAAACACCGACCCTCTTCTCAAACTTGAAACCTGGTTTACTCAGGTGCCGGAGGGGAAGGTCCAGCAACTCTGGTTGAGAAAGAATAGTGCACTTTCAGTGACTTAGGCGTCAAGTCCATTATGCAAACGATTCTCTACACCCGCCCGCAGGACTCGGTTTTAGCGGGCTTGATGCATTGGGGGGGCAGGTATGACCTTATGGTTACGGTTGAGGGTGGCAAAGATCAAGGCAACGACCATGATCACCAATGCGGCGATAATTGCGACCGGTTTTATGTGGACACGAGTGAGCATGGGTGCTTGGATGCACTCTGCGAAAGGCAAAAAACTCGGGGGATACCGGAGTAATTGCAGGGAAAGCATGGACCCGGACAACCTTGAAGGTCAGGGAGGGGCAGCAGTTCTTCGCGCAAAGCTTCGGGAATGGGGAAATGCGGGCTGCAGTAGAGAGAGGAGGAATAATGGTTTTGGGGGGTTGAAAGGGGTCGCATTGCTCGCCTAACCTGTCCTGCAATGACGAAGTATCAATGCTCGATCTCCAAGCTTGAGTTTCCCAACCAAGAACTGGCCGACCGGTGTGAAGAATGGTGCGCGACTAGCAATTCGTGCAATCTTGAGATCGGACGGCAGGCCCTTCGACGAAATTACGTCGAAGATTGCTGCGACGCTCGGCTTTCTCGCCAACCTTCTACCGATACTGCCCGCTAAGATTTCCCGCTAACTCGCTTCCAAACAGGAGTACGCTTGAGGCGAGAGCCATCCATGAAAGAAGGAGAGTTCACTTTCGGCTCGGTTGGTGTTGAGATGGAATTCCTTCGCGCCGAACTCTTCGCCGGAATGACAAGAGCGAGAATCGCGCAGAGCACGACTGACGAACGTAAGAGGCAGCGCAATCGGGAAGAGGCGCGGAAAGCATACGACGCTGTTTTGCATTTTTTACCCCAGACCCCGGGACCGCAAGAGGAGAGAGCGCAAATCGACTCAAAAATTGCCGAGCTGAAGTTTGTATTGCGTTCTCTGGGCGAGAATTGTCAATGAGCGAAAGGGTACCGGGCCTTGTGCATTTCGCGCTGGGGAAGTCGCCGACATGTGAATAAAAGGCCCTCTTCGATGGTCTGAAAGAGCAAGATATCGCAGCTGGCACCCCTTCGAGCGATCACCCTAACCTCCACCCTGAGAACAGTCCTGAAAGCCACCGGGTGACAATTCCTCTTAGCCCGCCTGCTGTCCATGCTGTAATTATTCCTTAAGGCCTGCAACTGCCGTGTTTCGGTAACATCTCACGATGCAAATTCGGCGTGGAAGCCTTGAGGGGACTGCGCCGTCAAGGAGAACCCTGCATCCATGTCACGCTGTATGGTTATTGCTTTCGCACTATTTGTCGTTCCGACGTTCTTGTTGATAGTTCCACCGTCGGCAGCGCAAACCCAGGCCTCTTGCACGTTCCAGCTATTCAATCCCCCGTCGGGGTTCAGCGGGGATTTTTTCCCTATGGGAGTTAACCACTTCAAGACAGTGGTCGGGGGCGCCTACACGTCCAACCAGAACTCAGAAGCTGGCTACACGCGATTTTCCGGTGGTGGAACGAGCCTGTTCAAAGCCCCCCATGCTCTTTTCACTCAACTCAACAGGCGTAACGCAAGTGGGGTATCAGTCGGGCAGTATTCGCCAGCGGGCCAGCCTGGCTTCCCCGGTCCTGGTTCGCACGGCGTCATGCTGACATCCAATTCGCAAGCCACGTTGGATTACCCTGGCGCAGGCAGTACGGTGTTGAGCGGCATTAACAAGTCCAACGTAATCGTTGGAAGTGCGCTCGACACCAGTACCGGCGGTTCGTTTGGATTCAAACACGTCAACGGGAAATTTTCTAAAATTGTGTTCCCGCATGCGGTTCAAACCACCACGACGGCGATTAACGATAATGGAGTGATCGCCGGCAGCTACGAATTGGGAAGCTTTGAGAATCCCTTTTCGGGGTACATCCTGCAGAATGGTATGTTCAAGAGTTTGAGCTACATTCCGGCGGACATAAACAACGCGGGCACGATTGTTTCCGGGAATACGATCCACTTGCCGAATGGAGCCGTAAAAACAGTGAATGTCCCATCCTCTAATCAAACGCATGTGAATGGGATCAACGACCTCGGAACGATTACGGGGGCTGCGCATTTTGGCGGAACTCCAGGAATGTGGAAGGGTTTTACGGCAACCTGCCATTAAGGTAGGCGGCTCAAAGTAGCGCGAAATAATTCGCGGAGCGCATGAATCGACGAAATAGCGGCTGGACTTGTGATTTGACGGTCTTTGTCCGGTGTAAGCCTAAGAAACTCCAACGGCGGTGGATCAGTGCAGCTTGCAAAAGAAGGGATTTTCTTTCATCCCGCTGCGAAATGACGACTGCTACGTTCGATAAATGCTCTTAGCTACACCAGCCGACATACGGCTTCCGTTGTTTGCGGGTTTCTGGTGGATGCTAGCGTTTGAGGCTACGAGACGAGCCCATCTACAGACTACTGCTGCCGCTCAAAAACGAAGATATTAGGGTCACGCTGGCCGATTCGCACGGTAGTAATCAAGGTCTTGAGGTCGGGAGAAAGCTCTCGACGCTCGGTCCTTGTGACCTTGCCATCGACTTTGTCGATGATTTCCGGAGTGCGCTCGTCCACCCGCCGTGCGGACGACGTCGCGCCTTGAGCAGCGCTGGGGCCTTCGGCTGGATACTCCTTGCCGTCGAGTCTAAGGTTTCGCCTATCTTCTGGGGAACGAATGAAGGAAAGCCCGTTCCCTTCATACGGGCGAACCTGAATCACGATCGCGGAGGTCATGGGCATCCTGCTTTCCCAAGTTCCGGCAAAACCTGTCCCAGCTGAGGTCCGGCTGTAAAGGTACTTCACCGTGGAGGAAGAAGCATTCGGGGGAAATGCTGTGTAGTTGTCAGTCAGAGTGTTGCCGTCCTTGGAGAGATTCCATGTGGCAGTGAGCAGCATGCGGCCATCTTTTTTGCGCACTACTTTCCAGGTGTCAGGCCCTTCAACGGTCACAGACAGCATAGTCCCGCGAACGCCGAGCTGATCCGTTCCATCGGCCACAATGTCTTCTGCGCCACCACCAAAATCAAACGCGTACTTGTTGCCGCCCAGGCTCTCTACCTTCATCACGTCTACGACTTTGCTTTTGGAAGGGTTCAGCTTCCAGTCTCCAACGAAGGGGTCGGTCGCTGCCAGCAGTGTACCCATCAACAGGAACGTAACCAGGCATTGGAAAGTACACTTCAAGCCATGAACCTCTCATCTGACTTAGTGGACAAGATGATAGACGTTTCCGCCGACATTCGGATAGCTACCATGCAACGCTACAATGCTCTTGGCTGCACGCATGTTGAGGCCAGGAGAAAATTGACCTTGAATGAAGGAACTGACTGTCCTAAGTGCCAAACGCAAATGGTTACTGGATTTATACCGGACTCGACATATGGAGGATTCAGTTTGCCGGGCTGGTACCCTGGCGATCCTGCAAAAAGCTGGTTGGGAACGTACAAGGTCGACACCAAGCAACTCATCCCGATTCGGACATTCCGGTGCCCGAATTGTGGGTATATCGAATCTTATGCAAAGTGAGCGAAACGGTCTCCGTAGATCACCGTCGAGAGCCAATCGGTTGGCGATAGATCGCGTGCTCATCGATAAGACAACAGGCGAATAGAAAGCGACAACTCACGACATCGGCTGCCTACTACGATAATTCGGTCTTGGGTGGCGACAACTCCGGCATTGCATTCATTGTTTCCATTATTGTCATGGTCGCCTGCGTTCTAGCTTGGGCGATCCTAGAGGTATTTGGCAGGGCTGACGATGAAGCGGGAGATTCATCACAAGCTGTTCAATGACGATATCCCCTCTTAAAGTCCGTTGACATCAACCCCGGTTTGATCGTGACACACAGTCGCAGCATCTTCAGCCAAATCTGTGGCATGCGCTCGAACTGGATAAGCGGCCTCCCCGCAATGAACCATCTCAGGGCGAAGACCGCAGCAGTAGGGCGAAGATCAGTGCGTGCGAGACCAGCAGCGGCGGCACGATCGCCGTAACGATGTAGAAGGCGGCGCCAAGGGAGCCTGGCTCAAGGCGGACTCGAGCTCCTTTATAGAACGCGAACAATAAATCAGCTGCGCCCCAAAGATTGAATATCCACACCGCCAGAATGGCCCATGCTGCCGTCTCCGCCAGCGCAACGGTGGCAACGATGGCGAGTAGCCCCGCGACAAAATCGCCGTACCCGGCCGGTGCAGCCCAAGCTCTCGGCAGTGACCCGGACACGACCCCAGCCACAAAAAAACTGATTCCAATAAATCGGAGAAACATGTGCGGCGCCACCAACCAGATCAGTGCTTGCTGATGGTCGATGGTTCGAAGCCAGGGCCATGCAAAGAGTATGGCAGCCACTATTGAACTTAGAAGGCTCATCAAAATACTGAGTCCAAAGGCAGCGCGAGCGTTCACCGGCCGCCTCCTGGTTTTGACATTCCGGTTTCGCGTGCTTGCGTCTTGAGCTCCGCAAGTTTTGAAAGGACCGAGTGCCTGCGCTCATCGAAGGTGGTGAGGGGAATCACATGAGTCTCCATCCGTGGCCAAACTGGAAGGCTCGTAATCAGATCGTCCAATTCTTGCGCCGACCCGGCAGTGACAATCAGGGCGAGTGAAACGGCGCCGCTCATAGGTCCGCCTGCCAAGATCTTCTTATCTTCTTGCAGCTTCTTGCACCGTTCAAGGGTAGGGAGGATGAGCTCCTCAATAAACCCAACCCCATCACTCGGGGTCATTGGACTAGCCGAATTTCGCAGCCGTAACTGCACCAAATATTGCATTAGAGCTCCTTCTCTTCATTCACATCCGTACGGTTACAGGTCACAGGGAATCGATGGGCAGTAATAGACCTTGCCTCCTGAATGACAATTCCTCGCATGCTGGTGCTGGAGGCTTAGATGTTGTTCCACGCCTACTTGGACAAGGATGTTTTCGCAGGTTGGATGACTCGATCCGGGGTAGCCGGCTCCCCGGAAAGCGAAGCGAGTTGCTTAATTGCGGAAATATCTTGTTGGGAGCCCGGATAGTCTCCTAAGTACAGCCCCAGTAGTCTGATTGTGTGGTCGTTCGATTCTGCCTGAGGTGTTCTATTTGGTCGCCCCCTCAAATTTCACCACACCGTTCCCTGGAGGAATCGACTCCGTCCACGGTTCGACGATCTGCTTTTCTGGGTAATCCGATCCCGGCCCAAGGTACGAGAACTTATAAAATACAAAAGGAACGCCTTGGGACTGCAGTACAGAATTGCGATCTGTCAGTTGCAGGTGCAGGTGCGCCCCTGTCGAGTTACCGCTGTTCCCGAGCAACGCGAGCACATCGCCGCGATGAACATGCTCTCCGACCCGCACTCTAATGCTTCTTCTCTGCAAGTGGGCGTAAGTGACAAAACGGTTTGGCGAAATCTGTAGAATGATGTGATTTCCGGCAATGTTGTCCAAAGTGACTGAAGGCAGGACCCGTGGGACGTTGTCGGGGAATTGATCGACTGCTTCGGTGATATCGCCATCTGCCACGGCTAGAATCTGCTCCCCCCACCCCCACCAATTCTCGTTGCGGGTACTGCCGCCGTTGCGGGTGTCATTATTTTCACCAATTTTTTCCCAATCTATGGCGAATCGCTCCGGCGAATAAATCTGGCCATCAATGGCGAAAATGCTTCGGCGATGGTTGGAATCGTTGATTGGACCATCGCCGACAAGCCATATGCCTCCTTTAAACGGTGGGCCGAGCGTCGGGACAGGAGCCTGATGAACCGTAACCTGGAAATCATTCAGGGTGGCATCAATTGGACTCGTGGCGTCGGGCGACGTCGATGAAAAGAAAATCCGATGATTCAAAATGGTGGGCACGACGTAATTGGATGGAAGCTCAACCCACAGAAAGAGGACACTTCGTCCACCTGGGTCAATCATTCGCGTATCGTGATTCGCACCTGGAGAACTACTCGACATGATCATGTCGGCGCCGACGCGAACCAGGGCCGCCGACAACTTCTTGTCCGCCAATGAGACGAGAGATTCGCTACTGTCATTCCCGAAGATATCAATCCTCTTAATCGTCAGCCGCACCGTATCGAAGTTCGTGATATGAAGCTCATAAACCAGAACCCTAGTTTTGCCCATGGGAACGGGAATTGGTGGAGATGGGCATACGACCTCAACGCGAGGTCCTCGCTCCCGTGCGATACAAGGAGTCAACAAAAGAAAAATGATGGGGAGGGTAGCAATGTTTAGCAAAAGAGCCCGACGCAATGAATGCATACCTTTAATCATGTCCTTGAAAAGTAGACGCGCGGGTACACCGAATGTTAGCCCTAGAAGGCGTGGTCGTTGAAACTCGAATGCTATTTGTCCGGAGAAGCCTTCGCGCGAGGAAACGAGCGATTTGTTATTTGGAATTCTGAAACTGGAGGCCCCTTCCGGACTCGAACCGGAACCGCAGGTTTAGGAAACCTGAGCTCTATCCTGTTGAGCTAAGGGGCCAGCATCATTACCTTAACATTCCGAAATCGCTTTGTGATCTCCGCTGTTCTATGAACTACGGAGCAAGGCTTGATTCTATTCAGTTTACGCTCTTCAAGTTTACCTGCGAATTAACGTCTGGCGCACCTTTAGCGATATCGGGGATCTGGTCTTGGCGTACCGGCTAATGTTCAGCAAATGTAATCAAGGCAAATGCAAGCAAGGCATTTGCAATCCTTCCTCGCCTTTTCGGCGCAACCCAATATTCACCGAGTATCCGCTCAGGTGAGGTAGTCGAACGTGAGGGCAACCTGTTTCAGCGAGCGGAACTGAGTTTGATTATTTGCCGGGTTCACCCTAGCGAAAAGTGATTGCTCCCCGAATACGAAGGCGGAGTTAGCTTGGTTTCGACGTTCCCGGTAGCCGCAAGGTGCTGAGTTGGTCTGTCGGAACCTCGAACTCCGCAATTCCACAACTCAGACAGATTGCCAGCTCGGGAAAGACCCACGCGATGGTTTTTTTTCAGTCCTGCCGGCTCCGGGAACTGAATTGCAATCTCGCCGGTGAAGATCCTGCGCTTTTCCGATTTGCAACGCCTGCATCCCATACATGCCACCTTTTCAACATGAATCTGATGAAAGTGTCTCTAGTTCTATGCGACTGATCCGCGCTGAACATCACTACCGTACGTGATCGGGCGTCACAGCCTGGCGCAATTGCAGTCACAAACGGCTTCCGCTCGCGCGTACGAGCGCTCGGGAGCGCCGCATGGTTTTCCTGACTTGCTCGCGGTCCACCCTGACAGATTCCTTGGAAGTCCCGATCGGCTAAGATCTCTCGCATGGAACCGAAGGTCATGTTTAGCGAAGATCCCGCATTTGTCATGAATAGGGCTGAGAAGTTCCTTTCTTCGGAACCGGTTCTACATAATCTGATTCTGTCGATTTTGTACTCCCGCGTCGTTCAAGGCGACCCAGGTCGGTATTGGATCGCATTGCTTAGGGACGAACCCGTGGGCCTGGTCATTCAGTCACCTCGAGAATTTCCAGCGCTGCTGACACCGATGGAACCGCGAGCCGTGCTCGCAATGGTGGATGCAATTACCGAAACCGGAGTGCCATTACCCGGTGTCTGCGGGGACGCGGCAACGGCTGCTAGCTTCGCTGGGCAATGGAGTGAACGACATAAGTCGGCAGCCACACCGTTTCAGGGGATGCGTCTCTACGAACTCCTAGAGCCGGGAGAAGTTCCTCGCACCCCAGGTCGTTTACGGCAAGCAGGTCCTCAAGATCGCAGGTTAATAGTTTTCTGGACCCGTGCATTTCAGGATGAAATTGGGGAGTCTGCAAACGATACAGAGGGTCGTGTAGACCAGGCCCTGGCCGCTGGACAGATCTGGCTTTGGGACCAAAACGGGAAAACAACTTCTATGGTGGTTGGCCGGGAGCCGGCGGAAGGTGTAGTTCGATTGTCCGGGGTCTATACGCCGCCCGAAAAACGAAGGCACGGCCACGCTGCAGCCTGCGTTTATGCGTTGTCGAAACATCTTCGCGACCGCGGGTATCGATGCATTCTCTACACCGATTTGGGCAATCCCACGTCAAATTCCATCTACCGGCGGATCGGATACAAAGCCGTGGCCGAAGTGCTTCGCTATCGCTTTGCCTGACCGGTAAAGGAAGATCCCCACCCTGCATGTACCCTGTACCATTGCCGGCGGCAACTCGGAAGGCGTTCGGGTTGACCCCGCTTCCATTAGTACGGATCTAGTACGGATCCCGAAACTCACTGGTTCGCCCTCTGGATCTTGGACTTGACCACGATGGATCGCCATTTTCGGGCGGTCATCATTGCGCCCAGTATACTGATGACGCTTTCCAATACCCTTGATTTTTATGGTGGAGAAGGTGATGCTTCCCAGTCCTGTCCTCGACATGAAGACGTTCGTGCCCGCCAAGGATCCCGACCGTTCCAAAGCGTTCTATGCCGATTTGGGGTTCAAGATCAACTGGAGCAATGATGAAATCGCGGAGCTGCAGATAGGTTCGTTCCGATTCCTGCTGCAAAAGTTTTACGTGGCCCAACACGCTGGCAATTTCATGATGAGCCTGAATGTCGAAGATTTAGACGCCTGGTGGACACACATCCAGCAACAGCAGTTTACGGAGAAGTATCCCGGCATCATGTGCAAACCACCAGCAATGCAGCCCTGGGGAATGCGGGTGCTTTTCCTGAGCGACCCCACGGGAGTTCTTTGGCATATCTCGCAGAACCCCAAAGAATGAGGGTTTATCCAATGTGGTTCCAAATGCTGACGTCGTGCCAGCAGATCCCAATGTTCCGCATGGGGCGATGTGGCTGACGCTTCGGAAGAAACCCCGCCAGCTCTGCCTTTGAGTGGCGTTCCTTCCCGATTTCGGTCGTCGGCTTTTGAAAAAGGTCTGGCAGGTCAGGCGCAAGGCACTCGATGGAGCGAAGAGCGGCTGCCCGAGGTTAGTCGGGTCATGTTGACCGCTCCTCTGTCAGTCCTTCGCTGGCCCAGGGACCGAATCCGCCACCGCCGAGTTCCTGATGGGCTACAAGCAGGCGAAATTATGCGGCTTCTTCGTGGATCGAAGTACGAACCTTTTCGGCAAGCTCTGCAGGAATTTCAGTCATGCCATGCGCTTGGCGGGCATGTTCGGCACATTGTTGCAGAACCTCCTGCTCGGTCTCGCCTTTTGCTACGAAATCGCAGTCTACTCCAACTTCTCTGCAGCTAACGATCTTGGACATATGTCCTCCTTGATTCGGCAATATTCTTCAAGCCGAGCGATTCTAACCCCGGCTTCTGAGAACAACAGCTGCCAATTCTACCCAGAAAACAGTGGACAGGCTATTTGCGGGCTTCAGCGGCAAAATATAGATTGAGCCTGTCGAGTTGACTCTCTTTCTGCTATTGGCAGGTCTACTTTGAAATCACTTTGGGAGGGCGAAGGCCACGTACACCCCACCGGATTTCGAGCGCAGGTCCTTACCTCCGCCGGCGGCGATGACTACATACTGGCGTCCGTTTAGTTCGTAGGTGATGGGAGTGGCATTGCCTGAGAACGGCAGGTTGGTTTCCCATAACAACTCACCCGTGGCCTTATCGAACGCGTGGAATTTCCGGTCGTAGTTGGTGGCGCCGATGAACAGGAGCCCACCCGCAGTCACCACCGGCCCCCCATAGTTTTCGCTCCCCGTATTCTTCATGCCCCGTGCGGCCAGTTCGGGATATTCACCAAACGGAACCTTCCACTCGTAGTTGCCGGTGTTCAGATTGATCGCATTCAGCGTGCCCCAAGGAGTTGCGACCGCCGGGTAACCCTCGGGATCATAGAACCTGGTATATCCGTTGAAGCGGAATGGCATCTGGGGCGGGGCAGGCTCGGCTGACGACAGTTCCTTGTTTTCGCCCTTGGTAAGGTAATCAATGAGAGCATGGATCTCATCCTGCGAGAGATTAGGGAAGCTGGGCATACGTCCACGGCCCTTTTCGATCACTGTGGTGATCGATGGATTATCTAGCCGCTTGCCGATATCCAGGAGGGAGGGGAAATTCGGAGGGGCACCCTGGCGGTCGTCATGATGGCAGATTGAGCACTGACTCTGGTAGATGGTTTTGCCACTCAGCTGCTGATTGGTGTTGGCGGCGAGCTGAGCGACCCAAGGAATGTCATTCGCATTGATGTAGATAATTCCCGTCTCCGGATCGAATGCGGGGCCACCCCACTCAGCGCCGCCATCGAAACCAGGAAAGATGATGGTGGGCTGCTTCGTGCCAAAGGGAACGAATTGCCCGGCGCTCTTAAAAGTGCGGAATTGTTCGACGGCCCACTTGTGTGCCTCGGGAGTACGGTTTGTGAGCATCTCTGCAGTGAGAAACTGGCGAGCGTATGGAGCTGGCATGGTGGGGAGGCCCTGTTCCTCGGCAGTGACTTCGCCCGGCAGATCGCTTTTTGGATATTTCTTGTATTCGATCGGGAACAGTGGCTTACCGGTCTTCCGGTCAAAAAGATAGAGGAACGCCTGCTTGCTTGTTTGAATTACAGCGTCAACCTGCTTGTCATTTTGTCTTATCGTTGCGATTACTGGCGGGGAAGGGAAGTCGCGGTCCCAAATATCATGGCGCACTCCTTGGAAATGCCAGAGGCGCTGACCGGTCTCAGCATTGAGTGCAATCAGCGAGTTGGCGAATACATTGTCGCCGACCCGATCCCCCCCGTAGAAATCAAATGCAGCTGAGCCGGTTGGCACATAAACAATGCCGGTCTTAGAGTCGAGGGACATGCCGGCCCAGTTGTTGGCTGCCCCCACTTTCGTCCATGCATCCTTCGGCCAAGTTTCAGCGCCGTATTCTCCCTGGTGAGGAATGGTATGGAAACTCCAACGAAGGCGGCCCGTACGAACGTCATACGCGCGGATGTCTCCCGGAGGCGCAGGTAAGGTCTCCGGATTACGCCCGCCAACAAGAAAGAGGTCTTTGTAAACCACCGCCGGGCTGGTCAACGCGATCGAAGCGGTCGCCGGGGGCACCCCGAGGTTCTCGCGCAGATCGATGCGACCATGTTCACCAAAGCTTTCAACCGGCCGGCCGGTGTCGGCGTTGAGCTCGTAGACGAAATTCATGACGCCAACAATGATCCGGCGATCCTCCCCCTCGCTCCAATAGGCAAGCCCGCGATCGGGCTGGGTGCCAAGCACGCCGGAATCAAATTTCCACTTCAGAGTGCCGATAGCGGCGTCTAGGGCAAAAATCTTTTGGGACGGCGAAATGCCGTAGAAAACCCCGTTAACTTCGAGAGGGCTCGTCTGTAGGCCCCCGGTTTCTTCGGTGTCGTAGGTCCAGGCAACCTGAAGCTGCTTCACATTGGATCGATTGATCTGAGCGAGCGGGGAGTAGTGGGTGCCTTCGGGAGCTCCCCCATAGACCGCCCAGTTTCGGTTTTGGGCGCTGGCTGGTGCCCCGCCAATGAGAAATGCTAAAAGTAACCACAACAAAGAACACGAAAAGATAAGAGGGAAGGGAATGCCCAGGGAGCTGATCACCATGTCGTTCGCGTTTTTACGCGAAATTGGGTGTTCGGTCAAGCCTTTCGCCATGGCATCCTGGATGCCGGAACCCGCGTTGGTGTCGTCGCTGAGGGAAAACCACGCGCGCTGGGGCGGACGGCAGACGGATGTCTGAAAAAGCCCCTTTCACCCAAAGACAAGCCAATTGGGAGCAGAAATGTTGCGGTCCGAGAAAATGACTTACTGAAGGGTTGTGTTTCTCCCCGCCAAGTGAGTTTGTAAAGAGTTTTTCGGTAGCACCTCTGTCATCAACAATTGAACTGGAAACTTTGCGGCGGGCGAAGTAGATTGTTCTCAAGTTCACAAGCCGGCCCGGCAATGCCCAACGTCGTCTCCGTGTCCTATCCGGTGCAGGTTTGCAGATTCGGGTATCTCAGGTTCGGGCGAGTTCAGCCCCGCTAATGTGCGCAATGGAGGTAGGTTCATGCAGGGCCGCCGTCTGCTGTGCTTCACACTCTTTCCCGTGCTGGTAGTGCTTTCTGCGGCAGCGGACGAGCCCAAGCCTACGCCGGACAACACCATTTCGATCAAGCTCGACTATGAGATCAAGCCGCAAAGTTTTGCTCGACCCGTCAAATTCTTCGTCGACAGAGTGATCGATCGCAGTGCGAACCCCCAGCCTATGCGCGTACTGAAAGAGCGGGGCGGGGTGTTTCTCGACAAACAGCCCACAGAGATTGTTCAGCAGGCCTTCCAGGGAGCGCTGGAGAAATCGAGTTTGCTCGCTGCTGATGCCGCGTCGGCAGATTATGTTCTGACCGTGTACGTATTTCACTTTGGGCTGGGTTCTGGACTCGGGGCCGAGTACTACGGAAAAGTCGATTTGAATGTGGTTGTGAAGGACGTGAAGAGCGGAGCTACCCACGAGGTGACTGCGCTCGGAACGTCTGTTCAAGGGGCAGCGGTGCGCAAGAAGAACATCCTTAAAAATATTGAAGCGAATATATCCGAAGCTCTCGAATTGGCATTGCGCAATTTTCTGCGCGGGGCAAAACTCCGGGATGTCGTGAGTCCGTCAGATGACAAACCATCCGAAACGCCGCAAGCGCGTTTGGATGAGTCCAATATCGATAATTTTCTTTGCGAGGGGAGACCGTCTTATGCGTAAGATTTCGTGGATCATCGCCACCTTAGTTTTTCTTTCAGCGACCTGGGCCATCGCAAAAGATCAACCAAAGTTCAAATCGATCGAAGTCAAGCATTTTCCCAATGCTGAGGGAGTCGAATTGCCCCCGGAATTTAGCGACTATCTGTACGCCGAACTACGGTCAACGCTTCAAAAGAAGAAACTCGCCGAACAGTTTGTGGGCGAAGACGAAGTGGTTGATGCGGCCGATGCTTCTAGCTCCGTCATTCTTGAAGGCAGCGTCCTTGAGTACAAGAAAGGCAGCGTCGTAAAAGAGAGCCTAATCGGTTTCGGAGCCGGCGCACGCAGCCTGAAGGCTCACGTCAAGTTGACCCGCCGCAGCAACAAGGAGGTCATTGTGGACAAGGAGATCAAGGTGCGAGCCATGGCCCGTTGGGACCCCAAGACGCTAGCAAAGTTTTTGGCGAATTCAATTGCTGGGGAACTGAAACACAGCGACTAGGCGGTGGCTTGAGGTTTCGGTGTGAATTTCGCTTTCGTAAGGCAAGGAGGGAGTCTGAGTAAACTTTCTTTTTATGCAGCAGGGTTGGTTGTTTTCCTGGCTGCGCTTCCTGCCATCTCGGCCGGGGCTTCTAAGGTCAAGATCCGCGGCTATATCACAACCCGCTCCAATGCTGAAACCTTGATGATTCTGGACGACAAGATTCATATTTCTGCCTCCACCCGTCTGGACGTAGAGAACCCTTCGGTTGCAAAGGCTCTGACCCTAGCAGAGCTTGCGCCGGGGACTTTCATTGAGGCAGAGGGAAACTGGACGGCGCACCACGACTTCGCGGCAGAGAAGATCAGCTGTGATGCGGAACAATTCGATCGCATGATCCACAGCAACGCCTACCTGCAAACCGAGCCAGATACCGCTGACGCGATCCTTGCGAACCAGTCTGCACGTCTCAAGGCGGATGGCGAGTTGCTGCTCATTGATACCAATACCAAGCGCAAGTGGAAGGTAGACGATTCAACACCGTTGCAGGTGCATTCCGGTGAGGCGACCGGCCTGCGATTTGTGGGAGAGGAAATTCGCTACACTGGCGTTCGCGGAGAAGACGGGGCGATTGCTGTCGAACAAATTCAATTGGGGACGCGCCCCCCGAAAGATGCCTATCGCATTCCCGGAGATCGTAGCGTCACTCCAGCCAAAGATCCCCAAACACAAATTCCCGTTTTAGAAATTCGGAAGGGGAATAAGTTAGAGGGTCGACTGAAGCTCTTTGATGTGCCGGAAGTGCAAGAGTACGTACGCCATCTTGGGGAACACCTTTTGCCGCCTGCAGCCGACGTTACCGCCCGTGCCCTTGAATTCCGTTTCTTTGTCGTCGAAGATCCCAGCATCAATGCCGGCGCTTTGCCGGATGGCACTGTCCTGGTGAACACGGGTTTGCTCGGTGCTGTCGAAAATGAATCCCAGCTGGCGTTTGTCCTCAGCCATGAAATCGCCCACGTGTTGCAAGCGCATCAGTGGAGGGAAGCGAAGGATACCCGGGCAGCGCGCGTCAGCCTCATTGTGGGAGGCATTGCCGCTGGGGCGTTTATAGGAAATTTGGGAACCTTTCTTTCCGAGATCGGCCTGGAAGCGGTTGTCAACGGCTATTCGCGAAGGATAGAAAACCAGGCTGATCGCCTGGGCCTGCAAAACGTGATTGATCTGGGATATGACCCGCGCAGTTCTGTCGCGTTCTTCCGCACCATGGTGGAGCACTACGGTCGTTCGAGCAGCGCCATTTGGTCAAACCATGATTCAAACCTGGTGCGAGGGAGTTTTCTCAGCGTTCAACTTATGCGCCAGTATCCGCAAGGACAGTTCGACCACTCCGTTGTCAATACCGAGAGCTTCAAGAACATGAAGGTTGTCATGGGCCCGGTAAAGATCATGTGAAAATAGGCTCGACTTGGACGATCAGCCAAGGCGGCGACACCGTAAGAATCTCTGTCACACAAGAGTTAGATAGACCAAGTTGCAGATGAAGCACACGTGATATCCACGCCGACAAGCAAGCGCGGGGTTGTGGTCTTCGATCTTGGCGGCGTCCTGATCGACTGGAATCCACGCTACCTCTATCGCAAGCTCTTCCACGGTGATGATCAGGCGATGGAGCACTTCCTCTCGAACATCTGCTCGCCTGCTTGGAACCTACAACAGGACGCCGGAAGGAGCTTTGCCGAAGGTTGCGCTGCGGTGAAGGCCATCCATCCCGACATGGCAAATTCGATCGACGCCTGGTTTGAGCGGTACGACGAGATGCTTGCCGGTCCGATTCAGGGCACAGTGGACATTCTTGGCGAGCTGCGTTCTCGCGGGATCCCTGTGTATGCTCTCAGCAATTGGTCCGCGGAGACATTCCCATTCGCCGAAAAGCGCTTTCCATTCCTGAAATGGTTCGACGGAATCATGCTTTCCGGAAAGGTCGGGTTGGTAAAGCCGGATCCGCGATTGTTCCAGCTGTTCTTGGACAGCTTTTTCATCGATCCGTCAAGCGCGGTGTTCGTCGACGATCTCAAGCACAACGTCGAGGCCGCTGAGGCTCGAGGGTTGCAGGGAATTGTCTTCACCGATCCTAACCAGCTTCGAAGGGAACTGGCGAAGGTCGGCTTGCTAAGCGATACCGCGGGGCACTCCAGGCCCACAAACTTGTGAGGTCGCGGTGTGGTTGACGGCGGAGGGCCTGCCTTGCCTCTGATTGCGTTTCTGGAGCTAGGACTTCGAATCGAAGAACATTTTGATGTCAGCCCAGTACTTTCTCGTAATGTAGTCGGTGCTGACGTGCCCGCCGCGCTGGAGGGTCTTTAATCGCGCTCCCGTGACTTCGGCAAAGCGCTTGGTCCGTGTGTAGGGAACGTTTGGATCGTCTTTAGCATGGAACATCAGGAGCTTGGAACCATTGATTTCCCTTCGATGATGCCACGGATTGTAAAAGGAGCCGCTGCTGAGCTTCGCCCAGTTTGCATCGGAAAGCCGATACGCATTCCCGAACGCTTCGCGGATGTACTCGGCGTAGTTCTTTCTCGATGTTTCGGCTCGCTCCGAGCGTCCGAGAATCGCCCAGTCCACAACCGGGCAGTTCGCAACACACCTTGTCGTCCGCGGGTCAACTGACAACAAGATCGCTGCTGCGCCTCCGAAGCTCCCGCCAATGACAAATACTTGATCTGGCGCAAGTCGGAAGCGCCTTCCGAATGCAACTTCCTCAACTTCGGTTGGCAACTCATCCAGAATGTCGAGAATGTCTTCATGTGGCGATCTCGCCAGGAAGTCGCCAGGGCTCTCCCAAGCTCCGCGATAGCGGGGATAGAGGATCCAAAAGCCCTTTGCAGCCATGAACTCTGCGAGGGGTTGCTTGCGGGGAATGGAAGGCATCCCGTCGCAGAGGATAATGAGCCTTTGCCTCTTCGTGGTTCGCGAGGGAGGAAGAAATTCCGCGACAATGTCATTCTTGAATCGGGTTCTAAACATGGCGTTCACCTATCGGGGATGAGGAAAGAGTGCTCGGTCAGGCACAATTGCATCTCTGGCCGTACCGCCTGCGCAGGCAAAGGAGCAGTGACGGGCAAGAAACGCCGGGAACCTTTTGAGCGCTCGCGATCCTTCTCGCTTACTTGCCATCAGGCAGGGCTGCCAAGGAGAGGGGCTAGTGCTCGGCCGTCGGGGCTTTGGGTTTGATGGATTTCGAACACGGAGTCTAACTCGGTGCGGGCGAGGACGTCTCGTAGAATTGGGCTCGGGTCGACGAGCGTGAGATAGAACCCTGCAGCCTGCAAAGAAACCAATGCTCCGATTCCAGCAGCGTCTACCGCGGTTATTTCACGAAGGTCAACCCTCAACTCGCGAAAGTCCTGCCGAATTGCCGCACAGAGCAATCGGGTTTCGTGACCAGTTACGAGCCTGCCTTCACAGTGAAGAATCACCTGACCATCAAACTGTTCTACGGTAATGTTCAGCAAAGGTCCTCCTCCCCAACTCGCTTAAAGTGGCGATCGTCCCATTCCCTTAGGCGGGGGTCTTCGGTTCGGTTCGAGGCATCTCCCAAGAACCACAGCGCCCACGCATCGATTCACGAAACTTCTCACGCTCGAGTGGTGTCATATGAGCCCAACGCTCCATCATGCGACGACGCCAGTACGTGTGAGGGCCGGGTCGTCCGCGGAATCCTCCGAACAAGATCTTGCTCAAGATCAGAACGCCTAACGCCTGCCAAAAGGTGATCACATGCCAACCAAACAAGGCCGGTGTCAGCCAGTTCCACAGCCGCATGACGACGTAACTCAATACCGTGAGGATCACCACGCCAACCACCAGGAACTTCAATATTCGTAAGAATCTGTTCATGTTATTCACCCGATTGGGGTCCCCCAAATTCCTCATAGATGGCCTGCAGCCGCCTGCGAAGGTAGAGAACTGCGTAGCGTTTCCGTGACAGCAGCGTGTTGATGCTCACTCCAGTCTGATCAGCAATCTCCTGAAAGCTGTAGCCCATCACCTCATGAGCAATAAACACCTGCCGTTGCTCGCTCGGCAACTCCTCCAATGCGTCATCCAATTCTTCGGCCAGGGCAGTCCTTGCGTAGGCAGCCTCTGGCCCGGCATCGGGCGAGGGGAGCATTTCATCGAGGCGAAGTGAGGTCGACTCTTCTCCCGGGTCCGCCTGGTTTCGCACTGCTTCGCGTTTCTTTCGTCGAAAGAGATCGATGATTCGGTTCCGTGCCACGCGGAAGAGCCAGGCCGTAACTTGTTCAACCGGCTTCATCAGCCGGTAAGCTGCTACAAGTTCATAAAAAACGTCCTGCAGAATATCTTCGGCTTCAGCCTGGTCGGCTACCCGCTTCCGAATAAAAGCGCGAAGTCCAGCGTAGTCACGATCGACAGCGTCGGAAATTCGCTGATCCTGTTGCGCCATCATCCACTGTCTTCTCAGCGCCTCGTCCATTCACTTCTGTAGACGACTGAGTGGTCGAAATATTGTAAAAAAGGTAGCGTTCCGGTGAATTGCTGCCCCCCTGCGCGGAGTCCCCGGGGAGAAAATCAAGCGGGGCGCAGAAAAATCGTTACGGTGCGGGAATCGCAGCCAGATTCAAATGCAGGGTTTTCGAACCTGAGGAATCTCTGCCCTTGGCTGGATATTGCGCTGTTAGCCTGCTCTTTGTTGCAAAACCTGGCGAGCGTTCCCAGCCAATTGAGCGGGAGAACTAAAGACGCAACTGGAAATGAACGCCGTGCCGGTTGAAAACCTCCGGATCGTTAGGGGTCGCGGATTTCCGGTATCGCTGGTCGATTGGGAGCGAAGCAGCAAGAGAGGCACTGCCCAAGCCGCGGACCTATGGTGTTCTTCGGGATCTGCGGCGGGTCCCGAAGCCTTGGGAAGTTGATACCAATATCAGAGTCAAAAACCCCTGTCGTGCTCACGCTAGCGGTTCACAAGCCCAACTTTCCGGCTTTGGACAACTTCAAGCCACTTGACAAAATCCAAAGGCTTTTTAAGATTTCTTGCTGAGCTGAACGTTCAAGTACTTTATGGCGAGGTGGCATCATGGTCACTCGCAGCTCGGGTTTCTTATTTTCACCCGCTAGCGACACGCCAATAGATCGACCGGGAGTCAGCCAATGGCTCTATTGGCGACAGCGAACTTTGCAACCCTGGAGATTTGCCCTCATTGCAGGGTTCAGTTACTACGCTGGAACCTGGGTAGGGTTCGCCATGACTCCGGCCGGCCAACCCAATTCTGCTTTTTGGCCTCCGAATGCGATCCTTTTAGCTGTTCTGCTATTAGCACCTCGCAAAGTCTGGTGGGCGCTTCTCCTGGCCATTGTTCCCGCGCACTTGCTGGCTCAACTGCAGGAAGGAATCCCTATCTCGACCGCTACCGCTTGGCTTGCAACCAACACCAGTGAAGCTTTGATTGGCGCGTTTTGCATCGGACAACTGGTTCGACCGACAAGGGTATTCGATAGCGTGCGTGGAGTTTCCATTTTTGTACTGTTTGGGGTTCTTGTTGCACCTTTTGCCACCTCCTTTCTCGATGCCGCGGGCGTCGTTCTCACCGGCTGGGGACGCGGGTACCTGTCGATAAGCGCTGAGCGCTTTTGGACGAACGCATTGGCTGAGCTCACAATCGTACCTGTGATCGTACTTTGGACGTCCAATGGTAGCCGTTGGATCAGGGGTGCGACGTGGGGCCACTTTTGCGAAGCTGGATTTTTGGTTCTCGGCACCGCGGTGGCGACCTTCTTGGTCTTCGGCTTGACACCAGTATTGCCCTCGACCACCCCGCTCCTTTTGTTTCTTCCTCTTGCTTTACTCATGTGGGCGGCAGCCCGGTTCGGTTCGGGCGGGCTGAGCCTGTGTCTTCTCATTATTTCGGTGACAGCCATCTGGTTCGTAGTGCACGGGCGAGAGCCCTTCCCTTTCGCTTCCTTGCGAGAGAATGTGCTGTTGTTGCAGGTTTTGTTGTGTACGGTCGTATTGCCGCTGATGTTTTTGTCGGGCTTCATGACCGAGGCGAGACATGCTCAGGCATCGTTACGGCGACTCAGTTCCAATCTCATCAATGCGCAAGAGCAAGAGCGTACGCGCATCGGAAGAGAACTGCATGACGATGTCAATCAGAAACTTGCAATGTTGTCGATGCGGCTCCAACAGCTGCGGGAAAATCCCTCGGACGTGCATCGTCGGCTGCAAGACCTTCGACAAGAGGTGGACGGCATTTCGAGCGATATACAGGCCCTCTCCCATGAGTTGCACTCCTCAAAATTGGAATACCTGGGAGTGATTAAGGGATTAAAGAGTTGGTGCAACGAATTTGCAGAGCGACACAAAGTCGAGATCGATTTCAGAAGTGATGTGACCCGCACCCTCCCATTTGAAGTCGGAGTCTCCCTGCTTCGGGTTCTACAGGAAGCTCTGCATAACGCCGTCAAATACAGCAAGGCAAGAAGTATCGAAGTGCAAATGATGCAACACGCAAGAGAAATTCATCTCAAGGTCCGCGACACAGGCGTCGGATTCGACGTCGATTCTGTCATGCAAGGCAAAGGCCTGGGGCTGATCAGCATGCGCGAACGGGTTCGTTTGTTGCATGGAACCTTCGCGATCAAGTCGAAACCAATGAGTGGAACAACGATAGACGTCCATGTGCCCCTATCCCAAGATGATTTCCCGGGCGTAGCTGCTTAAGCCCATGAGTTTGGAAATGTGGGGACATTTCAAGAAATGCCTGAAATGAAAGTCATGATCCACGATAGATGCACTGTCTGAGCCGTGGTCAGCGTTGCAGCCAGAAGGAAATGACCTGCCAGACTCGCGCTCACGAATCGTTTTCCTTTGAGAACCGCCTTAATGGCGGGCAGGAGTTCCGCTCCCGCGTCCGATTTGACGACGTAGCCGCCCGCACCCGCGGCCAAGGCTTCCTCCGCGACATCGCAAGAGCGGTCCTCGGTGACAAAAAGAATTTTGGATTGCGGGCTACACTCGCGAATCCGTCTGGCGGCTTCAATCCCGTTTGTCGTCGGCAGCCCGATGTCCAGCAGAATCAGGTCGGGTCGCAAGTGACATGCCTGGCGGACGGCTTCTGCTCCGTCTGATGCCTGCCCGATGACTTCCAGCTCCGGCTGGCTCTCAAGCGCACCGCATACGAATTGACGCCAAGGTTCGTAGTCATCGACCACAAGGACGCGCGTTGAGCATATCTTCACCGGAAGCCCCCTCTGCTCCAGCCAAGTTGTAAAGCGCAGAAAATCGGCGATGGGTGAGCTCCAAGCCCCGGAAACATGGCCGACGTTGACTTAGATGTACTTTGAGTGCAGGACGAAAGAAAAATCCTAAAAGTTCTTGAATAGGAGTTAACAACGCATGACGCTCACCGATGGTTGAGCTGCTGAAGATGTGGAAACGAGGGAAATCACCGATGAATATTTAAGGTGCTTCACGGTTGATTCGACAGTCATGGCCCTACCCCTGCCGGTGGCCATGGAGGACGGTAGCGTTCCGGCCACCTCGTCTTCAAAACTTGGAGTCAGGAGAATGCCCACTACCGAGAGCATCACTAGGATTACCACAATAGAACGCATTTGGCGGGGTAAATATAAGCCCGCGCCTGCCGGCTGTCAACACGTGAAAAAATAGTTGTCAAAGCTATTTAGAAATGTCCCCATGCTTAACTAATTAGAAATGTCCCCCATTCTTTCCGCAATAGAAATGTCCCCTGCATCATGAATCGCCAAGCTGCGGTGTGCAGCGGTGCCTTCATGTTCCCCGCCGCCAAGGAAGATCGCGCGGTGGTAGCATTCGAGTTCCAGACCGTATACCGTGGGGAAGACCATGCTGCTCAATCCAACCGCTCAACCGGCGGCAACTGAAGTGCATCCCCGGCCGCCTTAATGGCGTCATCTTGGCGTGGGAACACCGGAAGAAAGACTGTGGCCGCAGCTAGAACAGAAGCCAAAGGCAGGAGCCTTTGTTGATGCACGCTACTCTGGGAAGCGGCGATCCCCCAGATCGCGCTAAGAACTTGGGATCTTTTGCGGCTCCGAAGCAGGGAAAAGTTTGAACGTGGCCGTCTTCTGCCTGGCGGCTCGCATCGTAATCAGTCAGCGTTTGATGGAGGATTACAATGCCGGACGATAAAACCCTTGCGACGATTCTTGCCATTTGTGACCTGCTTGAACACAACGGAAGCGGCGTTGAAGTCGCAGTGAAAGCATACGAGCGAGCGATGAAAGAGGTGATCGAGTATCGCCGATCCAAAGGAATCACGGAGATTGGGGGATTATCCGCGTGATTTGCGGGCCATAAGGGGCTATCGCACGAAGTGGTTGTTAGTCAGGTTTTAGAAAACCACAACGTCACTGACAGGCCGCTGTGAACAATGTCGATATCCCCGAGTTCAAGGTGGTTGTGCCGACAACGACTCCATAGCCGTTGATACCGGTATCGCCGTATTGCTGCCATTGCAGGGAAGAACATCCTTGAACATTCCATTGGGGTAGATGAATGAGTAGATGGTCGTCCCGACTAATCGTAGCCGGTGATCACGCCCGAGCCGTTGATGTCGCTCAACAGGTTTCCATTCGGACTGAACTGGGGAGCGTTCTTGGGATTATCGAGGGTTTTGTACACCAATTGCGAAAACGAATCCATGCTGGACGAGCTCCGCGTCCCAGTAAATGTTCCCCAGTTGCGCTCAATCTTATGAGCCAACGCACCAGTTGAGGTTGTTCGGGGTCTTCGTTCGTCATGCAACGGCCGCATCCGAGGTAATGGAGGGCATGAGATGCCCTCAATGCTTTTCAGAGAGGCGTAGAATCCCGGTATCGTGTTCGAAAGATACACCGAAAAAGCCAGGCGGACTATCTTTTTTGGCAAATATGAGGCTAGTCACTTGGGTTCGCGATACATTGACCCCGAGCACCTGCTGCTAGGACTCCTAAGGGAACACAAAGCCCTGACCAAACGCTTTCGGTCCTCCCACGCCTCAGTCGAATCCATCCGCAAGCAGATCGAAGCTCACAACACGACCCACGAAAAGGTGCCCACATCAGTTGATATTCCGCTGAGCAAAGATTGTAAGCGCGTACACGCCTACGCTGCAGAAGAGGCCGATCGGCTTTCGCATAAACACATCGGTACGGAACACTTGGTTCTAGGTTTGTTGCGCGAGGAGAGCTGCTTCGCAGCCCAACTACTGCGTGAACATGGGTTAGCTCTTTTGAGCGTTCGAGACGAAATGGCCAGGAACATAGCAAAAGGCCACTTGCGCGTCGCCCGTCATGGCGGTCAGGCAGAACCGCCACGCCCTTCCATTCGAATCCGCTTGATGGGAATCCTAAAGAAGTTAGCCAAACTGTTTTACATTCGACCCAATTCGTAATAAGTTGCGATTGCAGTACCCCGGTCAAGTCTTAGACGCAAAACCCACAATCATGGCCGGACTCTCGACTCTCACCGGCAATGTTCCCACTGACAATTCTGAAGTTCTCTCGTCGAACGAAATGCCTTGCAGTTCTTATATAGACTTCTGTTCGGCGGCCCGCGTGATCTCACCTGTTAAACGGCAGTTGGAGTCCACGACGCACTCAGCGCAATCACTACGAAGTAAGGCCCGAATACTTTCGTGAATTTCGTCTCGGATCGCGCGTACACGTTCTATCGGTTGTCCCTTTGGGTCTGGTATCTGCCAATCTACGCGCCTTAATCCTGGAAAATAAGGACACGTTTCCCCGCAACCCATGGTCACCAATACTGATGTGCCCTTGGCGAGCTCATCCGTGAGCTTTTGCGGTTTTTCTGCGCTGAGGTCAACTCCAATCTCCCGCATCACTTGTACAACTTCGGGATGCACCTGCTTGGCAGGCTGAGTTCCGGCAGAGATTCCGATGCACTCATTGCGATTCGCGTAGATGTTGAACAGGGCCGCTGCCATTTGCGACCGCCCTGCATTGTGTACGCACGCGAAGAGATATGTCTTCACAGGAACGGATTGTTGATGAGGCATGAGAATGTCCTTTGCAGTTTCAGGCAGACTCCGAACGAGCCATCTGAAAAGAAACGTGGCCGCAATTCCTCCGCACAGTTGCGCGAAAATGAACAGAGGCACATCAATGGGTCGAATCCCCGCGAAGGTGTTGGATACCGCACGCGCAATCGTCACTGCCGGATTGGCGAACGAGGTTGAAGCTGTAAACCAGTACGCTGCGGTGATGTAGGTGCCGACAGCGAAAGGAACGCTGCCTGCTTTCAATCTCGAACAACCCCAGATGACCGAGAGAAGACCGAAGGTAGCTATGAACTCGCTGAAGACCTGGGATGGCCCGCTCCTGACATGCAGCGATAGAGAGAACAGCGGCAGGCCAAACATCAGGTGAGCGATTGCCGCGCCGCTCACGCCCCCAAGGACTTGCGCCGTTATGTAGCTCGAAACGTCACGCCAAGAGATGCCACCTTCAAGAGCTTCCGCCACGGACACAACGGGATTGAAGTGAGCACCGGAGATGCTCCCGAAAGTCAAGATGAGAGCGACCAGCACTGCCCCGGTTGCAATCGTGTTCGCCAGAAGAGCAAGGGCGAGATTTCCGCCCGCGAGCTTTTCCGCCATGACGCCGGAACCGACAACCGTAGCAACCAGAAAAGCGGTGCCTGTAAATTCTGCGATGGTACGCTTACGCAAAGGGTATTGAGTCATGGGTTAGACATGTTCGTACAGTTTGGCAATGGCGATAAATAGCCTCTCTGACAATGTCGGTGGTGTCGAGAGCTTTTAAGTGTACTAGACGCCGAAAACAATCTCGAACTGCTGTCACAGCACTAGCTGCCAGTAGGCGACATCAACCCATCTATTGTGTTTGAAGCCTACTTGCCGAAACGTTGCAACCCGCTCGAAACCGAGCTTTTCATGAAGAGCCACACTCGCCTCGTTCGGAAGAGCCGCTCCGCCGATCGCGACGTGTATGCCTCGCGCGCGCAAGAGAGATAGAAGCTCTGAGTACAACCGCTTTCCAATGCCTTGCCCTTCGTGCCCATGTTCGAGATAGATGGTGGTTTCGACAGAATAGCGATATGCGCTCCGCACCTTCCATTTGTTCGCGTAGGCGTAGCCGACCGGGATGCCCCCGAGTTCCGCAACCAGCCACGGCAAGGATGCGTTTTGACTATCAGCAACCCGTGCCGCCATCGTCTGCTCTGAAACTGGTTCTTCTTCGAAGGTGATTACAGTGTTGCGGACGTAGTAGTTGTAGATACGAGCAATGACTGCGGCATCTGTTGCCACCGCCGGTCGCACGCAAATATTCATTGACATCATCTTCTCTCTTCTAAATGCCTCGAGCTGTTTATACATTGTTCGCAGCGTCGCCGATTCTAGCCTTCAGTTGGAGATAAATCGTCATATCGCTTCATTGTGGGCCCCAAAAAAACGCGAAAAGAAGGCCGCGAAGAGTGTTTTTTCACATTTCAAACGCGATGGCTGTTGCTAGAAAGTCAGCCTTTTTTCTTGGGGGCAATGATACATTTGCGTGTTTATGTAATGGAAACGGCTGCCCAGGTCACGGCTCAGCGGATTCGGTTTTGGCTGAAGCCGGATTAGCCGCGAAAATCGTATTTAGGAAAAAGAATGGCGCGCCCGGAGAGATTCGAACTCCCGACCTTCTGGTTCGTAGCCGTTGCTGCACGAACAATCAACAACTTAGCGGACTTGGTGACAATTTGGATAAAGCTGTAGCCATGCGGCTTCTCGCGCTCACAGTTACGCCCAAAACAAGCCGCAACAAACCGCCACTGGGCACAAAGTTGGGCACACTCTTGTGGGGTGAACCCCTCGGTTGAGACAGTTTAAAATTGGCACACCCAATGCCACTCAAACCCAGGCCAAACCCGGTGGTCACCTCGATGGCCGGTTTTGAGGTGGCCATCATTGGCCAAATTTAAGTGGCCACTGAGGCAAAGGCCTTTACCCAGATGGGATCGGTCTGCAAAAACCGCCCCAAATTAGACCCGCAGTGCCTAGCTCCGAAGTTATCCAGGCCGGATTCGGCATCCCGTCCTTTGCGGTGAATTTGAAGTAGGCCCAGAACGCTGCGCTGAGTGAACACGCGCGGGGCAGCATCATAGCTGCACGCCGGCGCATCGTAGAAGTACCTTCCACTGAAATTCCCTCAACCGTTGCTCATCAGACCGCCCAAAATTGAGGCATCGAGGGCGGGCCGTTTGGTGGGGTCAAACTTCACGTCCTTAACGGCTACTTCTCCTATGCGCGCCAGCTTAAGACGCTCCACGCGACCTCGCCAAACCGACCGGAGAACCCGCAGAACACCGAGAGAATCGTCCTCGCCCGGAGTGTTGGAATCCCAAGTCAGCCCGCGAAGACCCAAACGTATGGTAGAAAACCGCGCCGATAAGGTTCGGTCGCCAATCCAAGCGCTTCAGAGTGAGGCTTTTACCGCGGCTCCCGGTTTTAACGCCAAGATAGAGCTTGCGATTCGGATGTCCATCGGTTCCCCCTCCACGAGCATCGCCTCGACGCTTTTTTCGGTGATGCGGATTGCGACTAACCGTCCACGCCAATGCACGTGGAAGGACAGGCTTCGCCAGTTGTGCGGCAGAGCCGGGTAAATGGCGAGCATGCTGCCTGTCAGCCGAAGGCCAACGAAGCCTAGTATCACAATTTGCCAGAGCGCGCCGAGACCGGCGATGCGCACGCCGCCCGCGCCATTAGGATCAAGATCGAGGTGCGTCGCTGCAGTCTCGCGGAAGTACCGCATTGCCATGTCTTTATCCCCCAAACGTGCCGCGACCATTGCGTGCATTCCCGCGCTGAGCGAGCTGCCGTGAGCGCAGAGGGGTTCATAGTGCCGGAAGTTGATCTCGGCCATGTTTTCAGGAAATTCCTTCGGCAATAGCGCAATCAGAGCTACTACGTCCGCCTGTTTCACTACTTGCGAACGCTGCGTGCGCTCCCTGCCGATAAGCACGTCGATCGGAATATTGCGGTCGGCATACTGTGAAAGATCAAGGGGTGCCAGGTGGTGAAAACCGGAGAACTGTTCATACAGCCCAGTTCGGGGATCAAGCCCGATGGCAATACGGGAAACGGCATCACGCCAGCCCGCCAACTCGCTATCTCCGACGGCAAGCTTCTTCCGTAGTGCTTGTTCCTGGTCGGGCCAACGCGCCTTCATGATGCTCAAGGCTTCCACCGCCCGGGCGATGTTCCACCGCGCCATCAAGTTGGTAAAAGCATTGTCATCCACGTCCTCGTGGTACTCGTCGGGGCCAATCACGTGCCGGATGTGCCGTTTCCCATCCGGTTCGAGAATGGCCCTTGAGGCCCAAAACCTGGCGGTCTCGAGAAGAATCTCCGCGCCGGCATTCAGGAAGAAATCATCGTCACCGGTAAAGCACCAGTACTGCCAGACCGCATAGGCTATGTCAGCACTGATGTGGTGCTCCATCTTCCCGGTCAGAATGTCCACAGTCTCCCCGTTGTTCCCGACTACGCAGTCGGGCGTTGTTTCCACACCCGTGTCGGCGGACTCCCATGCAAACAACGCACCTTCATAACCGCCCTTTGCGGCTTTGTTGCGTGCTTCGGGGAGCGTGTTATAGCGGTACATCAAAAGGGCCCTGGCTACTTCCGGCCAAACCGCCGTATAGAAAGGAAGGAGGTAGATCTCGGTGTCCCAAAAGACGTGCCCGAGATAAGCGTCCCCGGTAAGGGCACGGGCGCCTATCGAGACTGTGGGGTCGTCGGGATTCGCAGCGCTGATCAAATGATACAAAGCAAAGCGCATCGCTTGCTGGGACTCGTCATCGCCATCGATCTGTATTTCGCTGGAGTTCCAGCGTTTCTCCCAGGCCGATTCGTGCGCAGCTAAGACACCCGGCCATCCGATTTCGCAATTGCGCGTCAAAGCCTTTCTTGCGCTTGGAGCCGGATCTTCGTCGGGTGTGTCGGATCGCGCCACCGCCACAAGCCGGTCGAACTCGGCAACTTGGCCAGCCACGGACTGCCACTTCCACGTCCATCGAAGCGGGAAGGGGCGGTCGGAATTGACGATGTTCCCATCCAATCTGAGTGACGCTTGGCCTGCCATCGCCACCCTCTTGCCTGAACCTTCCAGTTGCCAGGCACCGAGATCGCGCTCTAATTGAGTAGGTTCCATGCCGAGCCCGGCAAACGCAAAGCTCGCGTCCACTTCCACGTCAACACCTTCCCTATCCAAAGTTAGCCACATAAGCTGCAATCCAATGGCCCGATCTGCCAGCGACAGGAGTCGCAGCTCGTGTCCTTCGAAAGTAACTCCAGAGGGAGTGCGATGAATCCAGGACGACAGCAAGAGGCCGCGCCGCATATCCAGTTTGCGCGTGCCCGAACGTATCTGGCCGTCGCGCGCCAGTAATGTCTTCCCGTCCAGTATTATTCGCACCCGCGACCAATCGGCGACCGGAACGATTGCGGGTACTGGCGGCTCAAGATTCGGTACATCAAACAGACCCGCGACATAACAGCGTGGCCAAGACGCCCACCGGCTATAGCCTAGCCACGAGACCCAGGTCGGGCCACGGCTGACCGAGCGGGCGGCACGCATCCCCAAAAATCCATTCCCTACAGCAAAGCTCGATTCAAAGGCGCTCTCGGTCAGAATGTCGTAGCCATCGTGGCTGAGAGTCCAATTTGGATATTCTGTTACCTTCAGTGCCTCAAGCATCCCCATTGTTTTCCACTCTTGTTGAAATGCGCGATCTTGACCGGGCAGGCAAGCGTGCTGATTTACAGTTTCAAGCGCGGCCGCGAGCGGTTCATGCTCGGAAGCACAAACCTCAACGCGCTTGTTTACAGGCACAATCTAGAGTGGCTAGAACGGGTTTGGCACTGGTACAAGTGACAGCCTGTTGAGGCGTGCTAGCGTCATCGTTCGCATTGAAGTTGCGTTGATGTTCCCGTTGGATTTCTTCCGGCTGATATTTTTCCTAGTTCAATGGCCGCGCCCCTGGCGATATCGTCGAAAGAGTGTTCCTGTCCTTCCGACCATCACTGGGGCCGCGGGCTGCATCGAGAGTAGTGGCATGCGTATCGTGATTGGCGCTGATCATGCTGGATTTGCTCTGAAGGAAGCGCTTGCCGCCCAGGTGAGGCAGCTTGGCCACAGCGTTCTAGACGTTGGAACCCACGGTTCTGACGCGGCCGATTACCCCGATTACGCAAAAGCCGTCGCTGATTCCCTCGTTCAAGGCAACGCCGATCGAGGTGTTCTTGTGTGTGGCAGTGGGGTAGGAGCATCGGTTGCCGCGAACAAGGTCCCTGGCATCCGGGCCGGACTGTGTCATGACACGTACTCCGCCCATCAGGCCGTGGAACACGATGACATGAATGTCTTGGTCTTAGGCGGGCGCGTCATAGGTCCCGAACTGGCACGGGAACTTTTGACGGCGTACCTCGCAGCTGCCTTCGCGCGCGAGGACCGGCATCGTCGACGTTTGGAGAAAGTCGCTGCCATCGAAGGGCGCTACCTTTCGAGCCATCACGGGGAACATGGGAACACTCGACCTGTCATTATCCCCGGCCATTACGATGCTGTCCTGTTCGACATGGACGGTGTCATCACCGACACTGCCAGCATTCACACCTCCTGCTGGAAGACCATGTTCGATCAGTTCTTACGAAAATGGGGAACTCAAACCGGCCAGGCATTCCAGGAGTTTGATAGTCGCGACTACAAGCTTTATGTGGACGGAAAGCCACGCTACGAGGGCGTTCGTGACTTCCTGAAATCGCGCGGAATCACTTTGCCAGAAGGTTCACCGCGGGATTCTTCGTCTCTTGAGACAGTTTGCGGCTTGGGTAATCGCAAGAATGAACTCGTCAATTTCCGTTTGGCTTCCGTCGGGGCAACCGCATATCCAAGCACGGTCGCTTTGATTTTGTACCTGCGTCGGATTGGTATTAAAACCGCGGTCGTGACTTCGAGTGAAAATTGCCAGGCTGTGCTGCGGGCGGCACGGATGGATGACCTGTTCGATGCTCGTGTCGATGGCCACGTCCTTCGGCAACAACATCTTGCTGGCAAGCCCGCACCCGACTCCGTCCTGCGAGCTGCGGAGATGCTCGGCGTGAGCCCACAACGCTCGGTGGTAGTCGAGGACGCCATTTCTGGTATTACAGCCGGTGTGAAAGGTGGATTCGGGTTTGTGGTCGGCGTAGACCGAACCAATAACGCATTAGAGTTGTTAAACCAGGGTGCACACCTGGTTGTCACTGATTTGGCTGACCTGTTGGCCACAGCCATCGAGATACCCTCGAAACGAGCGGCCTAAGCGACTGATCTACCGCGAGCGATCGAAGTCAGCAGTTCTTTGCTGACGGCTGTGGCCAGTGATTCTTATCCCTCGGGCTTGGCAGCGATTTCTGCGCACTTGAGACCCAAGCGCGCCACTGCCATTCGGCGAAATTCCTTTGGAAAACGCCCCACTCGTCTCTTTGCCACTCGCAGTTCCTTTCTCTGCAAAGTGTGCCTTTCCCGAGTGTCTCATTTTTGGGGTTCAGTCCACTTGAATCGGTGATTGGTTCGGTGTTCTCACCGACATAACCCCAACCATTCCTGCGCTGATATGGCGCTGTTCTCAGCGGGAATCCTGAGTTCGACGACATTTTCTTAGGGCGAAGTGCGACAAGAACCTTGGAGTCACCCCGAGGGGAACCCTGCCCTGCCGATTTTCGCGGGTGACACAAACGCTTTGGGAGTCCCACGAGTACTGGAATCCTTCATATTATCCACGCCTGATGGTCCCAGCCTCAGACAGGTGGGCCCAAAACCGGCGCCCTTGACAGCTCTCCACGCCATCGGACGCAGCCTCGTCGATGTTGAAGAAAAACAAATATGGAGGGCCGCCACGTCGGCCTTGACTTTTATGACCTTCTCATAGAAGTGTTATAGAGATTTTTGCAACAACCTCCGCCTCGGAGTCTTACCGACTGAGGTTTAGCGTGGTCAATCCCCCATCTTTCAGTTCTGGCCCATCTGCGAGGGTGTCCTCAGCATTTAATGGGGTAAACTGTCGCTCCGCCGCTGGAACTAGCAACAGATACGCCGTGGCTACGGCTAGTCCGGTCGCGAAACCACCCACGTGCGCCCAAAATGCTATTCCGCTCACATGCGTTGCTTGTGTAATCAGTCCCAGAACAAACTGCTCTCCGATCCAAACACCAACGGCCACGTGGGTAAACGTGGATGTTGACCAGACTTTCCACCAGCCGAGGTAGAAGTACAAATCAAACCGGGACTTGGGGAACAAAATGAAGTAGATGCCTGCTATTCCCGAGATGGCCCCGGAAGCACCCACCAACGGAATCGATGAGTGATGATAGACAGCCCAATGAAGAGCGTGGCCACCGAACCCACACAGTAGGTACACGAGCGCAAAAATCCAACTGCCGAGCGCGTCTTCAACCTGGCGTCCAAACATCCACAGAAACCACATATTCCCTAGCAGATGGAGGAAGCCCGCGTGAATGAACAGTGCTGTGAACAGCGTAAAGATGCGTGGATCAGAAGGCGTAAATCCAAAATGCTTGTAGACCAAGTTGCCAGAGCCAATCAGAAGCGTACCCAATAACACAATTGAATTGAGTGCGATCAGTGTAATGACGACGATTGGAGTACTCGTAGGGCGTTCATCTCGGTTTATAGGCAGGACGAACACTTTTTCTCCGGGTACGTCATTCTCGGTTTTCTTTACATTTTAGGCAAGCCGGATGACGGGTACTATTCACCCAAAACGGCACGATTGGCGAAATCAGGCGTGTCTGTTGAAAAGCTCCGGTTTGCAGCACGCTTTGACCT
>Ga0157369_10000260_pt1 | contig 72272 bp, 81 predicted proteins | sample C25metaG_FD_113461 | JGI IMG/M metagenome (GOLD analysis project Ga0157369, IMG submission 113461) | Corn rhizosphere microbial communities from Kellogg Biological Station, Michigan, USA - C2-5 metaG | ecosystem: Host-associated > Plants > Roots > Rhizosphere > Soil | place: USA: Michigan... | reverse complement strand
GCGGGACGCTATTACGATCTACAACCAAGAGCGGCCGCACCTTTCCTTAAAATACAAAACGCCCGATGCGGTGCATCGGGCGTTGGGGTGAATAGGTGTAAACCTATTTCAGGACTAGACATGGTTGTTGGTTTTTTTTGTGTAAGGCTGGAGATCTTTTCCCCCTCACCCCAGCCCTCTCCCCCCAGGGGGGCGAGGGGGAAAGGGAGCCGATCTCGGTTGTTCTCAAGACTGAAGTTCGACTCGAGCTTTCAGGTCGATGGATCAAGTCCGAACACCTCGGTCAGTCCCCTCTCCCTCCGGGAGAGGGTTAGGGTGAGGGTAAGCTTTTAGCTCTTCAAGGCAATCCGTTTACCTGCACGATCAGCAATCCCACTCGCCTGCCCATTCTGCTGCTTACCCATCCGCGCCTGCGTAATCAACCCGGGAATCAACTCCCCCTCCGGCAGATTCTTCCAGAACCGCGCCGGCAAATGCCCCTGCATGACCTTCTCGTTCAACCGCGCCGGATTGAAGATGTGGCTGTAATAAGTCAGCCACAGATCGCCATGAGGATCGTCGACATTCTGCGCCAGCTGCTGCCATTCCAGCGGGCATTGGCGCTGATGGATCAATTGCTCGCCATCGTAATAAACCCCGTCGCGCGGCGTGGCGATCAACCAACGGTGGCGCCCCATGCGCCCGACAAAATGCTCACTGGCACGGTGCAGGATGTCATGGGCCGGTTCATGCCAAGCCACATATTGCGGGCCTGCGCTGGATGACGGGCGTTCGATGAATCGCACAAATGCATGCAGGTGGTGCGCTTCCCGATTCACCTGTTTAATTCGCCGCTGCAATTCGCTGCCCAGTTTGTCGCCGGCCATCATTGCCGTGCGGTCACCGTGGCTGACGCGCCACAGCACCTCATAAAGCAAGCTCCAGCGTTGTTCGCCCCGGTATTGCGCGGCTTGCGCCAACGTGTCGAGCAACACCCGTGGGATCCGCGCCATAAACGGCCCCTGCCCTTCAGGCACCGGGTCATCACTGGCGAACAAATCACCCACGCCTTCCGAAGCCCAACTCACCAGACTCGGATCGACTTCGTGGCTGAGCAACCAGCGCGCCTGCTGGCGCCAGGTGTCGAACAGATCATCGCAATCGAGATTGATCATCCCCACAGCCCCATCTGCTGCGGCATCGGCCGGTCGCGCAGTTGCTGATAGAGCAAATGGCTGGTGACTTCAGCCTGCTGCGGATGGTAGTCGCTGGTAATGATGAAAGGCTTGGCCTTGGCCAGCACGCAGCGCATGCGCGCGACATCTTCGTAGCGAATGCGCCGCTGACGGCGTAGCTCGACCAGACGTTCGGTGGTGCGCAAGCCGATCCCGGGAATACGCGCGATCAGGGACGGTTCGGCACGGTTCAGATCGAGCGGAAACACCTCGCGATTCTGCAACGCCCAGGCCAGTTTCGGGTCGATGTCCAACGCCAGATTACCCGGGCCCTTGAGCAATTCGTCAGCGCTGTAGCCATAACTGCGCAGGAGAAAATCGGCCTGATACAAACGGTGCTCGCGCATCAGCGGCGGCGCGGCCAGCGGCACACTTTTCGGGCTGTCGGGAATCGGGCTGAAGGCCGAATAGTAGACCCGGCGCAAACGGAAGTTGCCGTACAAGGCCTGAGCGCTGTGGAGGATGGTGCTGTCGTCAGTGTCATCGGCGCCGACGATCAGTTGCGTGCTCTGCCCGGCCGGGGCGAACTTCGCCGAGCGCGGTTCGTTCAACACGGTCTGCACGCCGGTGTAGATGGTGTTCATCGCCTGCTTGATCGACTTGATGTCCTTCTCCGGCGCCAGCACTTGCAGGCTGGCATCGGTCGGCAGTTCGATGTTGACGCTCAGGCGATCAGCGTAGCGCCCCGCCTCTTCGATCAACGCAGGATCGGCTTCGGGAATGGTCTTGAGATGGATGTAGCCGCGAAACTCATGCTCTTCGCGCAGCAGCTTCGCCACCCGCACCAGTTGCTCCATGGTGTAATCCGCCGAACGAATGATGCCGGAGCTGAGAAACAGCCCACTGACGCAGTTGCGCCGGTAGAAATCCATGGTCAGCGCCACAACTTCTTCGGGGGTGAAACGGGCACGCGGAACATCGCTGGAGCGGCGGTTGACGCAGTATTGGCAATCGTAAAGGCAGAAATTGGTCAGTAGAATCTTCAACAACGACACACAGCGCCCGTCCGGCGTGTAGCTGTGGCAGATGCCCATGCCATCGGTCGAGCCCAACCCGCTCTTGCCTTCGGAGCTGCGCTTGGGCGCGCCACTGCTCGCGCAGGAAGCGTCATACTTGGCGGCGTCGGCGAGGATGCTCAGCTTGTCGATGATTTGCATGGCACGGGCCCTTTACTGTTTGCATATACAGTATAGAGTCGTTTGCGGTGATACAAGGTGGCAGATGCGCCCCTCGTCGGTCAGAAGCTGAAAATCAAAAGATCGCAGCCTTCGGCAGCTCCTACCTGGATCGGGTAGGGTCGAGATTTATCGGGTGTACGCGATTCCTGTAGGAGCTGCCGAAGGCTGCGATCTTTTGATCTGCCCGTCTACCGGCCACTCAACGCCAAACCGCGCGCTGATCTCCTTGCGCCCCACCGCCGTCAACGCCAACGCCCGACTGTCCAGATCCTGCGTCACCCACTTGCGCTTCAGCGCCGTTTGCAACAACGCCGCGCCCAGCGAGCCACCGAGATGCGGCCGGCGCATGCTCCAGTCCAGGCACGGGCAGGCAAACTTGCGGCGCAGGGTCGTCAAGTCCTGCACGTCGATGCCCAGCCCGAGAAACAACGCCTCGCCCGTGTCACTCAGGCGATACGCCTGCTCGTCGATTTGCACCAGCCAACCGGCCTCGAATAAGCGGTCATGCAACAACACCGCCAGCGTGCCGGCCATGTGGTCGTAACAGGTGCGGGCGAATTGCAGGCGATCCGGGGTGTGCGGCTTGAACGTCGGCGCGGCGTTCTGGCCAATCACCATAAGTGCTTCCAGCGCCTGCGCCACCCGCTGATCGGCAAGGCTGTAATAGCGATGGCGGCCCTGCACATGCAGGCGCACCAAAGCCAGGTCCTTGAGTTTCGCCAGATGCACGCTGGCGGTCGAGGCGCTGACTTCGGCGATCGTCGCCAACTCGGTGCTGGTGCGGGCGTGGCCGTCCATCAGCGAACAGAGGATTTTCGTCCGCGCCGGTTCGGCGATGGCGGCGGCCACTTGGGAAACGCCGATGTCTTGATGTTCTGCGTGCATAGTTCGCTCCCGGACGAATCATCGTCGTTGCGCAGTGGAGATAGTAGCAACACTTTCCCCGCCGACAAGGATGCAAACCATGAACCCGATCAGCGCCGCAACGCATGCCGATCCTTATCCCTACTACGCCGAACTGCGCGCAGGAGGTGGACTGACGTTTCATCCGGAGCTGAAACTCTGGGTCGCCAGCAGCGCCCGGGCGGTGTGTGCGGTGTTGGCCCACGCTGATTGCCGGGTGCGTCCGACGCAGGAGTCGGTGCCCAAGGCGATTGCTGGAAACATGGCCGGCAAAGTCTTTGGCCAGCTGATGCGCATGAATGACGGCGAACGCCAGCGCTGTCCCCGTTCGGCCATCGAGCCTGAGCTTGCAGCGCTGGACCTTGAGACGATCAATGCTTTGGTCGCCGCACGGCTGATCACAGCGGATACCGACGGTCTGTACAAAGCCATGTTTCGTGGCCCGGTGTGCGTGGTCGCGACGCTCTTAGGATTCACGCCGGCGCAGACGCGGGTGGTCAGTGAACTGACGGCGGACTTCGTCGCCTGCCTGTCGCCATTGAGCGATGACCTGCAATTGGCCGCAGCGGATGCAGCGACCGAACAACTGCGTGGTTACTTCATCGAACTGCTCGCCGAACCCGCCAGCGATTTGTTGAAAGCCATCCAGCAGCGCTTTAGCGGCGATGAAGAAACCCTGATCGCCAACCTGATCGGCCTCTGCTCACAGACATTCGAAGCCTGCGCCGGCCTGATCGGCAATACGTTGTTGGCGCTACGTCGTCAGCCGGCGTTGCGTGGAGAATCGATCGAAGCGCTGCTCAGCGAAGTCCAGCGTTTCGACCCGCCTGTGCAGAACACCCGACGCTTTGTCGCCGCGCCCTGCGAGATTGCTGGAGTACGTGTCGAGGCGGGCGATGTGATTCTGGTGCTTCTGGCCTCGGCCAATCGAGATCCGGCGCTCAACGAACGGCCGGAGGAGTTTCTGCCACAGCGCGCCAACCGTCGCAGTTTCAGTTTTGGCAGTGGCCGGCATCAGTGTCCGGGGCAAGCGTTGGCGATGAGTATTGCCGGGGCGACGGTGCGGGAAATACTCAGGCATGAGATCGACCTGAATCGCCTGAACTGGCACTACCGGCCTTCGCTCAATGGGCGCATTCCAGTGTTCAGCGATGTCGGCGCCTGATACTCCGCATTCGCGAGCAAGCTCGCTCCCACATGAGTTATCGGGTGATCACATCAGTGTGTACACCCAATAACCCTGTGGGAGCGAGCTTGCTCGCGAAGTGGCCGGCCCAGTCACTGCAAAATATGGCTCAAACCGCCCACTGCAAAATCAACCAGCTGTTAGCGCCACTGATCACCACAAACAACCCCCAAGCCAACACCCGGGTTGGCCAGCGATTCACAAACGGCCCCATCAGCTTTTTATCATTGGTCATGCGGATCAACGGATACAAGGCAAACGGCAACTGCAGACTCAACACCACCTGACTCAGCACCAGCAACTTGCCAATCGCGTTATCGCCCATCAGCCACACGCCGATAAACGCTGGAATCAACGCCAGCCCGCGAGTAATCAAGCGTCGCTGCCAGCACGGAATCCGCAGGTTCAGGTAACCCTCCATGATCACCTGGCCGGCGATGGTGCCGGTAAAGGTCGAACTCTGCCCCGACGCCAGTAGCGCGACGCCGAACAACACGCTGGCCAGCGCACCACCGACCAGCGGATCGAGCAAGTGGTAGGCGTCCTGAATGTCCACCACGTCGGTGTGTCCGGACTGGTGAAACGCCGCTGCCGCGAGAATCAGGATCGCCGCATTGACCAGCAACGCCAAGGCCAGCGAACCGATGGTGTCGATGCGCGCCAGTTTCACCGCGTCCTGCTTGCTGGCCAGGTCCTTGCCGATCATCCGCGTCTGCACGATCGAGGTATGCAGATACAGGTTATGCGGCATCACCGTCGCGCCGAGAATACCGATCGCCAGGTACAACGGCGCCGCCTCGCCAATCGCCGCCAGCGACGGTTTGAAACCCTGGGCGACGTCCGGCCAGTAGGGTTTGATCAGCAGCAGTTCAACGAAGAAACACACGCCAATGGTTGCGACCAATACCAGCATGATCGCTTCCAGCCGGCGGAAACCGCGATTTTGCAGGGCCAGCACCAGCAAAGTGTCGAACGCCGTCAGGGCAATGCCGAAGGTCAGCGAACAGCCGAGCAACAAGTGAAACGCCAGCGCGCAACCGAGCACTTCGGCCAGATCGGTGGCGATGATCGAGATTTCCGCCAACACCCACTGCAGGCGCGCGGTCGGTGTGCTGTAGCGCTCACGGGACAGCTGCGCCAGATCGCGCCCGGTGGCAATGCCCAATCGCGAACACAGGCATTGCACGACCATGCCCGCCAGACTCGCCAGCAACACCACAAACAACAGGCTGTAGCCAAAACGTGAACCGGCCTCGATGGCGGTGGCCCAGTTGCCCGGATCCATGTAACCGATCGACACCAGCAACCCGGGACCGGCGAAACGCAGCACGCGTTTGAAGAACGAGGCATTGGGATCTACCGCAACACTGCCGGCCACTTCCGGCGGGCAAAACGGCGCGGTGGCGATTTTGGGCAAACTGAATTTCACGCACACATCCAGAAACAAGTCGGAAAGACGCAGCTTAGAGGTTTCCGCCTGAGCCTTGAAGCGCAAAAAAATCTATTGGCTCATACCTAATAACTGTTCGCGCAACTCCGGACTGCGTGTGCGCGGATCCAGCCAGATAGCAAAAAACGCTCGGGCAAACAGCGGGTCATCAATCTCGTGCTGCAACTGCTGACCGACAAAAAACCGCGCGCCCTGCCCCGGCAGATACACGCCGGTAATCCGCGTACCGGCCTGCACATCGACGAACGATTGCTGCATCTGTACCTGCCAACCGGCCAATTGCACCGGGCTGACGCGGCCATCGGCCAGACGTTTGATTTCGTCGACGCTGGCCTTGACCAAGTCGTCGCGGGAAATGTTACGACGGTAGATCAGCTCCAGCGCAAACGGCTGGCCGTCGACCAAGGGCCGCGCGGCGCTCCACAGGCGCGCGTTGTACACATCGAAACCGAACACGCTGTAATCGCCGGTGCCGATGATCTGCGCGCCGGGCACGGCGTCCTGCCAATTGGCCCAGGTTGGCGTCAGCAATAGCGCCCACAAGCCGATGCCGCAGCATCCCCGCAACACCTTGGGTGTTCTGTTCATCGCGGCATCGACTCCGGCAAGCCCTGATGGTCAAAGCATAGCCGGTATCGCCGCCGACACTTTGTATACAAAAACTGCGCACATAGGCAGCAATCGCCTAACGACAGTGCTAACGTGGCGAACCTTCAACGGATGGAGACTCCTGCGTGCTGATCCTCAAACTGCTGCTGATTCCCGGATTTCTGCTGCTGATTTCCCTGGCGGGCAAACGCTGGGGGCCGAGCGTGGCCGGGTGGCTGTCGGGGTTGCCGGTGGTGGTGGGGCCAATTCTGTTTTTCCTCGCCATCGAGCAGGGTCCGGCGTTTGCAGCACAATCAGCAGTGGCGGCGTTATCGGCGATGTTCGCGATGATTGCGTTCTGCATCACCTACGCGCAGGTCGCGCAACGGGCGAACTGGCCGTTGGCGCTGACGGCGTCGCTGTCAGTGTGGGCCATCATCGCTGGGGTGTTGTCGCTGATTCCGGCGTCGCTGCCGTTTTCCGTGGCGGCGGCGGCGATTGCATTGCTGGCATCGCCGTATCTGTTTCCTACGGTGCAACCGGTGCTCAGCGGCCCGGCGCCGAAGTCGGACAAACTGATCTGGCGGATGATCGCCGGCGCCGCGTTGACCCTGGTGGTGACGATGCTCGCCAGCACCGTCGGCGAGCGCTGGAGCGGTTTGCTCGCGGTGTTCCCGGTACTCGGCAGTGTGATGGCGGTGTTCTCGCAACAGACGCGCGGCCCGGCATTTACCGCTGCATTGTTACGGGCGACGGCGACCGGCATGTATTCGTTTTCGGCGTTTTGTCTGGTCTCGGCGCTGACCTTGCCAAGCATGGGCCTGAGTGGATTTGCCGTCGGCGTTGCGGTGTCGGTGGCCATGCTCGGCGTGACCAAACGCCTGCTGGCCCGTCCACTGGCGAAAGCGCAGCCGCAGTAACCGCTCGGATGATTCGCGCTGGAACGCCCGCCCTCCTCCGTGGGATGATCGCCCGCCTCGCGCGACCATCCACCGGAGATTCACATGTCATTGTTGAGCAAAAAAACCGTCGTCCTGCTGGTGGCGGCCCTCGCCGGTTTCGGCGCCCTCCACGCGCAAGCGGCCAAGAAAAATGCCGGCACCGAGAAAGTCTCGATGCTCGAGGGCAAGTTTACTTTCGTGCTACCTAAAGGTTTCGTCGCCGACCCGCTGCCAACCAGCCCGAGCGGGACCACCGGCACGATGTACACCAACGAGGCCACAAAAACCGTGGTCATTACCGCTGAAAACAAGATCCCCGAAGGCCAACACGTCAAGGACAACGACGGGCAGTTCCTCGACGGCAGCGTGTCGAGCTTCATCGAAGACCAGCGCAAGGCCCTGCCGGACTTCAACAAGCTCAGCGAAAAAAGCCTGACCCAGAAAGGCACCGGTCTTGGCTTGCGTCAGGTCGACAGCACCGCGACCCAGGGCGGTGGCCAGACCCTCAACACCACGCTAATGGCCGGCTCCGGCACGAAAATGGCGCTGGTGCAGGTGATCTCCCGCGCCAGCGACAAGAAAGGTCACGATGCCCTGGTGAAAACCATCCTCAAGGATTGAGCTGCTGCAACCAGCCGTTCAAGTCGCGCAGCTCGGCCGCACTGATACTGTGGCCGACGCCGGGATAGGCGTGAAACTGCGGTTTGTAGCCGAGTTTCTGTAGTTGCGCGTTGGCCTCGGTGCCGTTTTTATACGGCACCGGATTATCGGCCGTGCCGTGGCCGATAAAGATGTTCAGCGGCAACGGCTGCTTTTCGCTTTTGAGTTCAGCCTTCAACACTGGCAATAAACGCCCGCTCAACGCCGCGATCCCGCCGACCGCCACTGGCGGCCGCAGCCCGACCTCGTAGGTCATCATCGCGCCTTGGCTGAAGCCGATCAGGTACACCTTGTTCGGGGTGGTGTGATATTTCTTCGCTGCTTGCGCGATAAAGTCGCGCAGCTTCTGGCCACTGACCTTCAGATCATCGGTCTCGCCGTTGTAGGCACCTTCACCTTTCTTGCGAAACCACTGGAAACGTCCTTCACCGAGCGACAGCGGTGCCTGCACCGACAGGTAGTTGTATTGCGCCGGCAGCTGAAATTTCATGCCGATCAGATCGGCTTCGTTACTGCCGTAGCCGTGCAGGAAAATCACCAGCGGACGCGCCTCGGCGTCGGCATGAACCTGTTCGAGGTACTTGAGCGGCAGATCGGATTGCAACGTGGTTTGCGCCTGCACAGCGCTGGACGCCAGCAGGATCAAAAGAGCAAAGACCTTCAACATAGAGCCTTCCTTCACGGAGTGTCGGGTTCGGGGGGAGCCTAACATCCTGCGGCGAGGATCCAAATTCGGTGGTGTTGCTGATGCCGCCATCGCGAGCAGGCTCACTCCTACATTTGGAATGCGTTCCCCCTGTAGGAGTGAGCCTGCTCGCGATGAGGCCATTAGCCCCAACGAATATCCTTCAGTCGTTAGTCAATTTCCCTGTACGAAACGCCACCCGCCCCGCCACTTTCGCCTGCCAGATCCCCGGCTCGGTATAACGCCCGCGATCCAGCGCAAACAACACGCCACTGGTGCCGGCGCGCACGGTGGTCACGCGATCCTGCAACGGATCGACCACCTCGAACAACGCATCACCCTTCTCCACCCACTCGCCGGCATTGCGCAGAAAACTGACCACACCATGGTGCGGCGCGAACAGGTATTCGGTGCCCTCGAACGGCAGGCCTTCGCAGCACTCGCTCGGTGCCGCCGGCCATTCGCCGCTGATAAAACCCTGCTCCGCGAGGAAACCGAGAATCGCCTCACAATTGGCCTGCGCCTGATCGACCCGGGTGTCGCCCATACTGCCCAGTTCCAGCGTGGTCGCGAGGTTCGCCGCCGGAATTGCAGCATTGGGAAATGCCCGCGCCAGACGCAGCCACGGCGTCGAGCAGGATTCATCGAACGAGCTGCCGCCGGAATCTTCACACAACAGCGCCACGCCGGCCTTCAAACGTGCCGCCAGCGATTGCCACTGTGGCCAGTGCTGCGGCAGCGCGTACAAGTGAATCGCCGCGTCGAAATCACAATGCAGATCGAGGGTGATGTCGGCATCGCAGGCATGGCGCAGCAACAAACGATGCAACGCCTCCAGTTGCGAAGCCGGCGCCGGCAGGTCATCGAACACTTGGCCCATGGCTTGGCGAATCAGCGCAACGTTGGCCTCGGCATCCGCGCCCAGACGCTCACCGATCAACGCCCCGACCGGCGCACTGAGTTCGACGAAGGCACGGTTGAAGTTCTTGCCGCTGCCCAGCTCGAAGCGGCCCATGTGCGCGCCTTGCACGTGTTGATCGAGGCCGATCGGGTTGGCGACTGGCACCAGTTCAATCACGCCCTGCAAACGACCTTGCTGTTCCAGCGCATTGAGGCGTTGCTTGAGTTCCCACGCGGTGCGCATGCCCGGCAGTTCATCGGCGTGCAGGCTGGCCTGGATGTACACCTTGCGGGTGCCCGCGCCATAGCGAAACACGCTGAGCGAGCGCTCGCTGCCCAAGTGGCTCCAGGGCAGAACATGGTCGATGCGTTGCATGGGTAACTCCTCAATATCTGGATCACAAAGATCCCCTGTAGGAGTGAGCCTGCTCGCGATAGCGGTGGGTCAGCCAACACATTCATTGAATGACACACCGCTATCGCGAGCAGGCTCACTCCTACAAGGGTCTCACCACAATTAGAGCGCAAAAAAAGTGGCCACCGCGCAAACGGGGCCACTTTTTTCTACGGCGTATTAATGGCCGTACACATCAAAGTCGAAGTACTTGTCCTGGACTTTCTTGTACTCGCCATTGGCGCGGATTTCGGTGATGGCTTTGTTGAACTGCTCAGCCAGCGCGGTATCGCCCTTGCGCACCGCGATGCCGGCGCCGCCGCCGAAGTACTTGGCGTCTTCGTAGGTCGGGCCAACAAATTCAAAACCTTTGCCGGCGTCGGTTTTCAGGAAACCGTCGCTGAGGTTGACCGAGTCGGCCAGCATCGCGTCGATACGCCCGGAAACCATGTCGAGGTTGGCTTCCTGTTGCGAGCCGTAGCGCACCAGATCGATCCCGGCCGGCACCAGCACTTCGGTGGCGTAACGGTCGTGGGTGCTGGCACGCAGCACGCCGACTTTCTTGCCCTTAAGCTCGGTCAGCGGGTCTTTGACACCGGAGCCTTCCTTCATCACAAAGCGCGCCGGCGTGTGGTAGTACTTGATGGTGAAATCGACGTTCTTCTTGCGGTCGTCGGTGATGGTCATCGACGACAGGATTGCGTCGATCTTCTTCACTTTCAGCGCCGGGATCAGGCCATCGAATTCCTGCTCGACCCAGGTGCATTTGACTTTCATCTGCGCGCACAGCGCATCGCCGATATCGACGTCGAAACCGGTGAGTTTGCCGTCAGAGGTTTTCATCGAGAATGGCGGGTAACCGGCTTCGATACCGATGCGGATCGGCTTGGCGTCTTCGGCCACGGCGGTCAGGGACAACATCGACAGTGCCAGGGCACCGAACATCACTAGCTTCTTCATTTATAACTCCTGTGTGCGGAGGCTTTTATTGGCAGCTTTCGATTCAGCGTTCGGTCATGGCCATTTGGCTGCAAAAACCGAAGTGGCCGGCAGTCTATGGCGGCGCGCACAGGGTAAATTGTGTTTAAGCGACAAATACTTATGAAAGATCGGCGCACCGATTGACCGAGGTCAACGGGTGCGCCGTCGTGGTGCAAGGGCTGTAGGACAAGACTGTTTTCAGAGCAAAAAACGCTGAATTCCCTGTAGGAGCTGCCGCAGGCTGCGATCTTTTGATCTGGCTTTTTTAAACATCAAGATCAAAAGATCGTCCGAACGCGGCCCGAGCCTGCGGCAGTTCCTACAAGGGGATCAGCATTCGCAGCCGATTGCGGATTTGGCCGCAGGCGTCAGGCTCAGTTGAAAACCTTCATCCAGCCATCCGGTAACCCCGCCGATCATCTCCTTGACCGGATAACCCAGCGCCGCCAGTTTCACCGCCGCCTTGTTCGCGCCGTTGCAGTGCGGGCCGGCGCAATAGACCACGAACAGCGTGGTTTTCGGGTAGTTCGCCAGTTCTGCCGCCGTCAGCAACCGGTTCGGAATATTGATCGCCCCCGGCACATGCCCGCGCTCAAAGGCCAGCGGCCCGCGCACGTCAACCAGCACAAAATCAATCTCGCCAGCCTCTTGGCTACTGAATACGTCGGAACAATCGGTCTCGAAAGTCAGACGATTACTGAAGTGCATCAGGGCGATCGCCGACGGTGCCGCAGGAATGTCGCGAACCAGACTGGTCATGGGTGTTGCTCCTTTATCTGAACGGGTGTGAACAGACTTTATCGAGCGGCCGCTTGCGGCTACAGTGGCGCACAAGACACTCACCGGGAATTTTCCGCCAAATGCCGACATCACCAGGTTTGGTTGCAATACTGGCCTACGACGGCCTCTGCACATTCGAGTTCGGCATCGCCGTTGAGGTCTTCGGCCTGACCCGACCGGAGTTCGATTTCCCGTGGTACACCCACGCCATCGCGGCGGTCGATCAAGGCCCGATGCGCGCCTTGGGCGGCATTCAGGTGCTGGCCGATGGTGGCCTGGAATTGTTGGCCGAGGCGCACACCATCATCATTCCCGGCTGGCGCGACCGCAACGCGGCGGTGCCTCCAGCATTGATCGAAGCGCTGTGCCTAGCCCATGCCCGAGGTGCGCGATTGCTGTCGATCTGCTCCGGTGTATTTGTGCTGGCGGCCACCGGCCTGCTCGACGGCCACGGCGCCACCACGCATTGGCGTTACACGGCGGAACTGGCGCAGCGTTTCCCGGCGATTGCGGTCGATCCGGATGTGCTTTATGTCGATTCTGGTCAGTTGATCACCTCTGCCGGCAGCGCTGCCGGGATCGACGCCTGCCTGCATCTGGTCGCGCGGGACTTCGGCACGCAAGTCGCCAACTCGGTGGCGCGGCGCCTGGTGATGTCGCCGCAACGCACCGGCGGTCAGGCGCAGTTCATTCCGACACCGGTCAGCCCGACGCCGCGCAACGACCTGTCACGAGTGATGCAGTGGGCGCGCGAGCGTTTGCATGAACCGCTGGAAGTGCGTGATCTGGCCAGTGAAGCGGCGATGAGTGAGCGTACGTTTCTGCGGCGGTTTACCGAGGCCAGTGGGCAGTCGCCGAAGGCGTGGTTGCAGCACGAACGGTTAGCGCGGGCACGGGAGTTGCTGGAGAGCACGCCGCATAACACCGAGCAGATTGCCGAGCGTTGTGGTTATCGGTCGGTGGAGAGTTTTCGTGTAGCGTTTCGCGGGGTGGTGGGGGTGCCGCCGTCGGTTTATCGGGAGCGGTTTGGGCGGGGTGTGAGGGTTGAATCCTGAGGTGATTTTGAAGGCGCCTTCGCGAGCAAGCTCGCTCCCACAGTTTGGATTGCGTTCCCCCTGTGGGAGCGAGCTTGCTCGCGAAAGCGCCGGGTAAAACGCAGCATCATTTAGACATCAGCCACCAGGCTACAGCGCCTTGCGCCTTTGCCTACAACTACGCCAGAATCCGCCGGCTTGTGCGGCTTGGGGGCTGCCGGTAACTTGGTTCGCGTCACTGAATGTTCAGTGATCGGGTTTAGTCGCTCGGTGTCATCTCTAGCTTGCAAGCTGTTATTCAGTCTGGCATCTCCATGCCTGCACTCAATGGCGGCTATGCGTAGGGCGCTTTCGAGCGCGCCGGTTTAGCTAGGAGTCCGGTCGACTAACCTGCGTATAGCTGCCACCCAATGTTTAGTCGCAAACGGTGTCAGCCTCATTGAGGTTTCCTAGCATATGTTCAAAATCACTCCGAATCCGCCCGAAACAGAAGCGGAAATAGATCCAAATCCAACGTCCCCCTACTCCACACCAGGCTCCAGAAAACTCCACGAAGCCGCCGAACGCGCTCTCGATCACTACCTGAAACCCGCGCCCCCAGCGCCACCACGCAAACCCAGCACCATGTTCCTCGTCGACCCCAACACCGGCGCCGAAGACCTCATGGCACACGCCTGCGAATCCATGGCTTCGGCCAGCGTCATGCTCAGCGACTTCGCCGCCCTGCTCGACTCGCCCTACCGCAACACCGTGCTCGGCATCCAGCAAGTGGTCATGCTCGGCGAACTCGCGGTCAACCGCGCCCTCGACAAAATCGACCCCGCACTGAGGCAATAATCATGTCCAACAAAACCGATGCACAAGTCGTCGCGGCACTGGTGGCCATGGGCTTCAACGAACGGGACGGACGCTGGGCACAGAACGCCTGCCTGGTGCTCTTCGAAAGCGAACGCGAATCCATCGTCGCCTCCGCCGTCACCGCCCTTCCCCAACTCGATGAACTGGAAATCGACGCCGTCCTACCCGCACTGCGCCGCGTGACACGCCGGTTCCCCTCACTGCAAAAAACCGTGGCCGACACACTGGCCGAAATGGCCCACGCAGCCTGATTGACCGCGTGATCGTTCTTCGCGAGCAGGCTCGCTCACACACTAGATCTGCGGTGCACTCAAATCCCATGAGCATCCGCGATCAACTGTAGGAGTGAGCCTGCTCGCGATGGCGTTCTTTCTATCGACGGATATCCATAGCTGCAATCCTCGCTTGATTTATATCTGTTCTGATATAACCTGTTGTTAAAGTTCCTTCCGCCATTCCTTGCAACACAACGCTCCATCACGATTCCATCTGGGCGATTACGCTTTTCCTATCAACAAGGAGAAGTCGATGCCAATACACAAGGATGTGAGGTTTGTCGGGAGTTCGCTTAAAGATCTGAAAGAGTTTCCACCCGATGCCCGCAGAGCAGCGGGGTTTCAATTGGATCTCTTGCAGCAGGGCGACGAACCGTTTGATTGGCGGCCAATGAAAACGGTCGGACGGGGCGTCAACGAAATCAGAATCACCGAGGAGTCAGGGGCGTTTCGAGTGTTCTACGTGGTCAGCCGACCTGAAGCGATCTATGTGCTGCACGCCATGCACAAGACCACGCGCAAAACTGAAACGCGAGATATCGAACTGGCACGCGCCAGATACCAGGAAATAAGGTAGACCATGATGGATCATCAAAATCTTTCCCAGCGCTATTCAAGTGTCTGGGATGCACTGGAAGACACGCCGCAGGATGCCGCCAATATGCGTCTGCGGGCTAAACTGATGCGCACGCTTTGCGAGACCATTCGAGCTTGGGAGCTTCCTCAAAAAGAAGCAGCCAAACGCTTGGGAATTACCCAGCCACGGCTTAACGATGTGCTCAATGGCAAAATAGACAAGTTCTCTCTGGATGCGCTGGTCAATCTGTCAGCCGCAGCAAAGCTGGAGGTAGACATCTGCTTCCCTTTGGGTCAACCGCTGCAATGGGCCTGAACTGATTCGTCGCCAACATTTTCTAAAAACAAATGATGAGGGGGCATTGCCCCTCTCACGGCCAAAGCAGACCCTGCTCACCTCAATCCTCCCGCGTCAACACTTCCAACAACTCAATCTCAAACACCAGATTCGAATTCGGCGGGATCTTGCCCATCGTCCGTTCGCCATACCCCAGATGCGCCGGCACCAGCAACTTGCGCTTGCCGCCCACCTGCATCCCCATCAAACCCTGATCCCAACCCTTGATCACCCGCCCGGTGCCAATCACGCACTGAAAAGGTTTGCCACGGCTGTAGGAAGAATCGAACTCGCTGCCGTCTTCCAGCCAGCCGGTGTATTGGGTGGTGATCAGTGCGCCTTTGACGGCAGCTTTGCCTTCGCCGATCTGAAGATCGATTACCTGCAGTTCATCTGTCATGTTCGTGGACTCTTTGTGGTTCGCCCGGTCGGGCGCGGAGGGCGTTTTTCGCAGAATCCGTTGCCAATGGCAATCCATGGAACCGAAACACGCGCCATCGCTCACATGTTTATCGACATCGTATTAAGCCAGGGAAGCTCTGATGACCGACTCACTACTGCGCAGTTTCATTCCACCGTACATTCTCAACCGCATCATCGCTCACGGTTCAGCGCCGCAACGTTCGGCAGCGATGCTCACGCTCAATCATGTACGCAGCCTGTTGCCCAATCCAGGCGCACCCGCGCAACCACCGGCACGGGCGATCCTGCCCGAGAAGAGCAAGCCCGGTCTGGCCGAACGCAGCGTGCATGATGCGCAAAACAAGATGCTCTTGCCGGGCAAGCTAGTGCGCCTCGAAGGCCAGCCGCCGAGTGGTGATGCGGCGGTCGACGAGGCTTACGATGCGCTGGGAGCCAGCTATGATTTCTTCTGGAAAGTGTTCGGTCGCGACTCGATCGATAATCAGGGCTTTGCCCTGATCGGCAGCGTGCATTACGGCCAGGGTTACGAAAACGCTTTCTGGAATGGCGCGCAAATGGTGTTTGGCGACGGCGATGGCGAAATCTTCCAGCGCTTCACCCGCTCGCTCGACGTCATCGGCCATGAACTGGCCCACGGCGTTACCGAAAGCGAGGCCGGGCTGATTTATGCCAACCAGTCCGGCGCGTTGAACGAGTCGCTCTCGGATGTGTTCGGCGTCTTGACCAAGCAATACTCTCTCGGCCAGACAGCCGAACAGGCAGACTGGTTGATCGGCGCCGACCTGCTGATGCCGAAGATCCAGGGCAAGGGCCTGCGCTCGATGTCGCACCCCGGTACGGCGTATGACGACCCGCTGTTGGGTAAGGATCCGCAACCGGAGCACATGCGCAAATTCGTTATCACCAGCGAAGACAATGGCGGCGTGCATATCAATTCAGGAATTCCCAACCGCGCGTTTTATCTGGCAGCCCGAGCGTTTGGCGGCTTCGCCTGGGAAAAGGCCGGACGAATCTGGTACGACACGCTGTGCGATGACCGCTTGAGCCAGGACGCAACGTTTGACGCGTTCGCAAAATTGACCATCGACCACGCGGGCCAGCGCTTTGGCGCTGAAGCAGCCGACGCAGTGCAGCAAGCCTGGGCACAGGTCGGCGTCGAATAATTCGAGGAGGCTGTATGAAAACGCTACCCGAGCTGGATGAAGATTCCGTTTTGCGCGTATCTCGCCAGGGTGGCGTTGCAGCGATTCACAGCCTGAGCCGCCCGCGTGAAATCGAATTTGCGCAATGCGACATCAGTCAGCGTTCAAGGATCTGCTCGGTGCTGGAGGGATGCCTGCCATTGGACAGCAGCGAATCCGGACGTGGGGATCAACGCTTCTATCAGATAGAAGTGCGCTATCAGTCCGGGGAAATGGTGTTGAAGGTGCCGGAGGATCGGGCGCCGGGGGATCTGGTGCATTTGTGGGACAAGGGGGAGTTGCTGTGATTCATGCAGGCGAGTCTTCTGCACCGACGCCTGATAATTTGCGTGGGCCAAAGCCTTCCGGTTGGCCGAAAACAACACCGTTGAATGTATGCGTACAGCACTCGCAACGCGGCGTCATGTCCTGCGCCTTCAGATTCGGATTGACCATTTGCAGGCGATTTTGCTCGTCGACATACAGCCCATTGAAATAACTGGATTCACCTAGTCGCACGATTTCCTGGCGATCTTCTTCAAGGATGGCAACCATCCAGAACACTGGGGCCGATTGATCAAGTCGCGCGACAGCCTCGCTGAAAATGGAATCCCATTGACCGCCAACGCGAGACAACAGAAAGCGAAAAAGCGGGGTGTAGTCTCTTCCGTATTGCTTGCCTGGATGCATCGAACTTCGCATGGCTTCGCTACGGCTTGCGGTTTTTGTGTTGCGTTGATCGCGGTAACGGGCGACCAAATCATTACGGCGAACACCCCAGGTGCGAGTGTTGATTTTGCGGTAAAGCGGTTTCTTGTCCAATCCCTTGCCCCTTATCCAGAGGTCCGCTGTTTTACAGGAACGGCGTTCGAATGCAATCGGCCATCCGTGGCCAATCATGACCGGGGTTAACGCTCGACCGGTTGCATCTCGACAATTGTCCCGTTGGTAATCATCACCATCACGTACTTGTCGTTGATCTGCACCCATTGGGCCTGCTCGATCGGTGCTTTCAGACCTTTGGCTTTCCAGTTTTGCAGAGCCTTGTCCTTGCGCTGATACATTTCAGGCGCCCGGTCGTTGACCTTCAACTCCCGATCGCTGGTCGGCGATTGCACGGCCTGTTCATTTGAGGTTTGCGCCGCTTGAACAAGTGGGCTGATCCCGGCAAAGCCGGCGACGAGGGCCAGGCTGGCGATTAGGGTTTTGCTGTTCATCGGTGAACCTCCTGAATTGGGTAGTACCTCAACTCCGACTGCGTGGGGCGGGAATCATTCCTTTTTTGCCGGGGGTGGGCGCTAGAGGTCATTGGAATTTGGGGTCCTGGAGACAAAAGCAAAATCAAGAGCCCCTCACCCTAGCCCTCTCCCGGAGGGAGAGGGGACTGACCGAGGTGTTTGGCAGAAGTGCGCCGACGTGCGATACCGAGTCGAATGCAAATTTCAAAACCAAACGAAATCAGCTCCCTCTCCCTCGGGAGATGGCTGGGGTGAGGGCGAAACCATAAACAGCCGTTACAGCAGCAATGGATTTGTACCCAAAAGAACCCATTGATCCACTTTACACATCAATCCATGCCAACAATGCAATTAACATCCAGTTACACCTGCGCCACCATCCGCCTCAATAAAAACCGTGCGCCGCCCTCCCGTCGCGCACGTCATAAAAGCGGTGGAGTACTTTTCTATGACAGCCTCAATCCCTCACAACGGCTCGCGGGCCGGCGCCATTTTCCGGGTGACCTCGGGCAACTTCCTCGAACAGTTCGATTTCTTTCTGTTCGGCTTCTACGCCACGCAGATCGCGGCGGTGTTCTTTCCGGCGAGCAGTGAGTTCGCTTCCCTGATGATGACCTTTGCGGTGTTCGGCGCAGGCTTTTTGATGCGTCCGCTGGGCGCCATCGTGCTCGGTGCGTACATCGATGATGTCGGTCGACGCAAAGGTTTGATCGTTACCCTGTCGATCATGGCCAGCGGCACGATCTTGATTGTGCTGGTGCCCGGTTACGAAAGCATCGGCCTGTTTGCCCCCGCACTGGTGTTGATCGGGCGCTTGCTGCAAGGCTTCTCGGCCGGGGCGGAATTGGGTGGTGTGTCGGTGTATCTCGCCGAGATCGCCACACCGGGCCGCAAAGGTTTCTTCACCGCTTGGCAGTCGGCCAGTCAGCAAGTGGCGATCATTGTCGCCGCCGCGTTGGGCTACGCCTTGAACGCGTGGATGGCGCCGGATGTGGTGGCCGATTGGGGCTGGCGGATTCCGTTTTTCGTCGGCTGCATGATCGTGCCGTTCATCTTTTTCCTGCGCCGTAATCTGGCGGAAACCGAAGAGTTCGCCGCACGCAAACACCGCCCGAGCATGGGCGAAGTGTTCCGCACCCTCGGCCAGAACTGGGGCGTGGTCCTCGGCGGCATGTTGATGGTCGCGCTGACCACCACCGCGTTTTACCTGATCACCGTGTACGCGCCGACCTTCGGTAAAACCGTGCTGCACCTGAGCACCTCCGACGCACTGTTGGTGACCCTGCTGGTCGGCGTGTCGAACTTCTTCTGGCTGCCGATTGGCGGCCTGTTGTCCGACCGTGTTGGCCGTCGCCCGGTGCTGATCGCCATGTCGCTGCTGGCCCTGGCCACCACCTATCCGGCGCTGTCGTATCTGGTGCAGGCGCCGAGCTTCAGCCACATGTTGCTGTCGCTGTTGTGGCTGTCGTTTATCTACGGCTTGTACAACGGCGCAATGATTCCAGCGCTCACCGAGATCATGCCGGTCGAAGTGCGGGTTGCCGGTTTCTCCCTTGCCTACAGCCTGGCCACGGCGATTTTCGGTGGTTTCACCCCGGCGATGTCGACCTTCCTGATTCAGTACACCGGCGACAAAGCCGCGCCGGGTTACTGGATGAGCATCGGTGCGCTGTGTGCCTTGTGCGCCACTCTTTATCTGTACCGCCGTGCCGGTGGTCGTCTGCAACCTGTCGCGGCCTGAGGAAAACTCGCCATGAAAAAACTGTTTACTGTCACCGCCCTGCTCGCCGGTCTCGCGTTCAACCTCGCGGCGCAGGCCGAAGAATTGAGCGTGATGACCTCCGGCGGCTTCACCGCTGCCTACAAGATTCTCGGGCCGAAATTCGCCGCCGCCTCCGGCAACACACTGACCACCAGCCTCGGTCCGTCGATGGGCAAAGCACCCGAGGCGATCCCCAATCGCCTCGCCCGCGGTGAACACGCCGACGTGGTGATCATGGTCGGCTATGCCCTCGATGACCTGATCAAACAAGGCAAAGTCGACCCGGCCTCGCGCGTTGAGCTGGCGGATTCGCGAATTGGCCTGGTGGTGCGTGAAGGTGCGCCGAAACCGGACATCAGCAGCGTCGACAGCCTGAAGAAAACCTTGCTAGACGCACAATCGGTGGCCTACTCCGACAGCGCCAGCGGCGTCTACATCGAGCAGCAGTTATTCAAAAAATTGGGGATCGAAGATCAGCTGAAACCGAAGGCAAAAATGATTCCGAAAGTCCCGGTCGGCTCGGTGGTTGCCACCGGCGACTATCAATTGGGCTTCCAGCAGGTCAGCGAATTGCTGCCAGTGCCGGGCGTGAGTTTCGTCGCGAAGATCCCGGAATCGGTGCAGTCGGTGACGCGCTTTGCCGCCGGGATTCCGGTCGGTGCACAGCATCCTGAAGAAGCCAAAGCCCTGCTCGCCTACCTCGCCGCGCCGGCCGCGCAAGCTGACGTGCAGGCCACCGGACTGGACTCGGTCAAGCGCTGATCGTAGGCGGCTGGACCTTCATTTCCACCACCAGCCGCTCCAGTTCCAATGCCGCCGGGGTCAACGTGCGACCCCGGCGTTTGATGATGCCGACACTGCGCATCACTTGCGGGTCGGTCAGCGGCACCCGCGTCAGGATCGGATGATCCGGCCCGGGCATCGCCATCAGCGGCACCGCCGCCACGCCCAACCCCGCCTCCACCAAACCGATCATCGTCGTCACATGCCGGGTTTCGCAGATGCTCGAGCGCTGCGGCACCACGCTGCTCAACGCCTGATCGAGCAGAAAGCGGTTGCCGGAAGTCTTGTCCAGCGAGATGTAATCCTGCTGATAGAACTCGTCCCAGCTCACACTGCTGCGTCCGGCCAACGGATGATCGCGGCGACAAGCGACGACGTAGCACTCCTGCACAAGCGGTTCGAACTCGACTTTGGCATCCTGCGTACCAAGAAAACTCAAGCCGAAATCCGCCTCGCCATTGACCACTGCACTCAAGACATCGTGCGCGCTGGAGTCGAGCACTTTGACTTTGATGCGTGGGAATTGCTGGTGATAGCGCGCGATCACGCGGGGCATGAAGTAGTACGCCGCCGAGGGTACGCAGGCGACGGTGACATGGCCTAAACGGGTTGATGCGACTTCGCTGATACCCAGCAACGCTACGTCGAGATCATCGAGCAAACGCTCGACACTGGGCATGAATCCACGCCCGGCCTGGGTCAGGCTGACCTTGCGTGTGGTGCGTTCGAAGAGTTTAACGCCGAGGGCGTCTTCGAGCTTTTCGATGCGCCGGCTCAAGGCCGGTTGCGACAGGCGCACAGTGTCGGCGGCCTTGCGAAAACTGCCCTGCTCGACCACGGCGCGAAAGGCTTGCAGGTCGTTGAGGTCGAAGTTGATGGCCATGGCGGGACTCGGGGGATTGATTTGCTTAAGTTATAAATGTAACCAATTGATGCAACTTATTACAGGCCACATGAAGATCCCCTGTAGGAGCTGCCGCAGGCTGCGATCTTTTGATCTTGATTCATCGAAGGCAAAAGCAAGATCAAAAGATCGCAGCCTCGTTGCACTCGACAGCTCCTACAGGGGATCTTCGGTGGATGAAAAGTCGCTGTAGCCCTTATCCTTGTCACCCCCGCCGTACCGTTGTCAGGAGTAACCCCCCATGCCCCATGAAGGCAATCTGTTGCAAGCCGCCGTCGTCTTTCTGTTCGCGGCCGTGCTCACCGTGCCTTTGGCCAAACGTCTGCAACTGGGCGCCGTGCTCGGTTATTTGTTTGCCGGGGTGATCATCGGCCCTTCGGTGTTGGGCCTGATCGGCAACCCGCAAAGCGTCGCGCATATTTCCGAACTCGGCGTGGTGTTGCTGCTGTTCATCATCGGCCTTGAGCTGTCGCCACGACGTTTGTGGGTGATGCGCAAATCGGTGTTCGGCGTCGGCCTGGCGCAGGTGCTGCTGACGGCTTCGGTGATCGGCGTGCTGGCCTTGTCGGTGTTTGGCCAACCGCTGAACAGCGCGATTGTGCTCGGTCTCGGCCTGGCGTTGTCCTCGACGGCGTTCGGCCTGCAAAGCCTCGCCGAGCGCAAAGAGTTGACCAGCCCCCATGGGCGCTTGGCGTTTGCGATTCTGTTGTTCCAGGACATCGCCGCGATTCCGTTGATCGCGCTGGTGCCGATGCTTGCTGGCGGTGCTCACGACACCAGCAGCAGCGAAAGCCTCAATCACGCGTTGCAGGTGCTCGGCGGTATCGCCGTGGTCGTGGTCGGTGGGCGCTATCTGCTGCGTCCGGTGTTCCGCGTGGTGGCGAAAACCGGTCTGCCGGAAGTGTCGACGGCCACGGCGTTGCTGGTGGTGATCGGCACGGCGTGGTTGATGGATCTGGTCGGTGTGTCGATGGCGCTGGGCGCATTTCTCGCCGGCCTGCTATTGGCGGATTCGGAATATCGCCATGAGCTGGAAGCACAGATCGAGCCGTTCAAAGGTCTTCTGCTCGGGCTGTTTTTCATCAGCGTCGGCATGGGCGCCAACCTCAGCCTGCTGCTGAGTGCGCCGATCACTGTGTTGGGGCTGACGCTGCTGTTGATCGGTCTGAAATTACCGTTGCTGTTCGTCGTCGGGCGTCTGGCTGGCGGTTTGAACAAGGTCAGTGCGATTCGTCTCGGTATCGTCTTGGCGGCGGGTGGTGAATTCGCCTTTGTGGTGTTCAAGATCGGTCGTGATCAGGGCCTGTTCGAACCGCGTCTGTACGACTTGCTGGTGCTGACCATCACGCTGTCGATGGCGGTGACGCCATTGTTGCTGTTGCTCTGCGCAAGGCTGGTCAGCCCGAAAGTGCAACCGGTGGAAGTGCCGGAAAAATACCGTGAAATCGACACTGACACCCCGCGCGTGGTGATCGCCGGCATGGGCCGGATGGGTCAGATTGTGGCGCGGATTCTGCGTGCGCAGAACATCAAGTTCGTCGCGCTGGACACCTCGGTGGAAACCATCGAACTGTCGCGCAGCTTTGGCGGTGTGCCGGTGTTCTACGGCGACCCGATGCGTCCGGAAATCCTCAATGCGGCCAAGGTCGGCGAGGCGGAATATTTCGTGATTGCCACGGACGATCCGGACACCAACATCAAGACTGCCGAGGTGGTGCGCAAGCTGTATCCGCATATGAAAATCATCGCCCGGGCACGTAACCGTCAGCATGTGCACCGCTTGGTCGATGTGGGCGCGGAGGCGATTCGGGAGACCTATTATTCGAGTCTGGAGATGAGCCGGCGCACCTTGGTGGGACTTGGTTTGACCCAAGCCCAGGCCGATGCGCGGATCAAGCGCTTCAAGCACCACGACGAACAGGTGCTGGAGGCGCAACACGCGATTTACGACGACGCCGCCAAAGTGCTGCAAACCGCCCAGGAAGCCCGGGCGGAACTGGCGCGGTTGTTCGAATCCGACCAGCTCGAAGAAGAATCCCGCAAATCCTGAGCCTTGCCAGAAACCAAATGTAGGAGTGAGCCTGCTCGCGATGGCGGTGTGTCAGTCGACTTATTCATTACTGACAGACTGCTATCGCGAGCAGGCTCACTCCTACAAGGGATCGGTGTCAGGCCAGTTCTAATTCCAGTGTCGGTTTGACCGGCGCCACCTCAAACCGATCCGCCAAAAACGGCGTAATGTCCAGCGGCAGCGGTTCATCGTTGACCAGTTTGTCCAGCAACACACCAGTAATCGCCGAGGTCAGAATCCCGGTGCGGAAGTGCCCGCAGGCATTCAAATACCCCTCCACCCCACGCATCGGCCCGAGTATCGGCAGTTCATCCGGCGAGCCCGGACGCAACCCCGCCCACGTACGTTTCAGATTCACATCTTTGAGCTCAGGCAAACAACGCACCGCCCCCTGCACCAGCCCGGCGATTTCCGGGTAGGTGGTGGTGACGTCGAAGCCTTTGTCTTCGGTGGTGCTGCCGATCAGGATCTCGCCGTTGTCCTTCTGCGCCACGTAGCAGTCGCTGGTGGTCAGGCAGCCGTTGAGGATTTTCGGCATGCGCTCGGTCAGCAGAATCTGGCCTTTCACTGGTTTGACCGGGATGCGAATCCCCGTGGCCCACTCGCTGAGATCCGCCGCCCAGGCACCGCCGGCGTTGATCAGCGTCTTGCAGTGGAACACGCCCTCCTCCGACGTTTGCACACCGGTGACGCGACTGCCGTGATGCAACACGCCGGTGACGTTGGTGTTGACGAAGATGTCGACGCCGTTCTGCCGCGCGCCTTCCATGTAGGCATCGGCGAGGCGGAACGGGCTGACCTGATGGTCGCAGAGAAACTCCAGCGCCCCGCGTGCTTCGTGGCTGACACTCGGCTCTGACTCGCGCAGCGCCGCCTGATCGAGCCAGCGCACCTGATCGGCCAGGTGCGGAATGCAGCCGACGATGTGCTCGGCATAGAGCCGGTCTTCATCGTCATAAATGACAAATTTCAGCCCGGTCTTTTCGAACTTGAAATCCATGCCGTGATTGTCTTTCAGCTCACGGTGCAGCGCCGGGTACAGCGCGTTGGACTGCAAGGCAAAATCGAAAAACGACTCCGGCAGAATATGCGGCGTGCTCGCGTCCACGGCGACCGCCGCGCCCTGGGTTTCGCGCTTGCGGTTGGCCGACATCATGCGGAAGAAAATCACCCCGCAGCCGAGGCCGACCGACTCACCGATCGCCCACAAGCCACCGGCCGAAGCACGGGTCGCGTTGCCGGGACGCTTGGCGTCGATCAGCGCCACTTTGAGGTTTTTGCGTTTGGACAGTTGATAGGCGCAGGACGCCCCGATCACGCCGCCACCGGCAATGATCACGTCATAGAACTTACTCATGGGCAGCGGCCTCCGTGCCGACAGACTGGAACGCGGAAAAAGGAATCGGATCGATCGGGAAACGCGGGCGCAGCCAGCCGACATCCTTGCGGCCGGTCGCTTGACGCAGGCGATCGCTGCAGTAGCCGACGCACATCCGTCCCTGACAATCACCCATGCTCACGCGGGTGCGCATTTTCAGGCTGGCGATGTCTTGCACGCCCTGCTCCAGCGCCAGGTCGATGTCAGCGCGGGTCGCGTGTTCGCAACGGCAGATCACCGTGTCGGCGGCAGGCAATGCGGTCTGGCCAACGCCGCGTTCGGTGTAGCGATCCACGGCAGCGCGGAAACGCACGATGGCTTTGAGCTTGCTCAGGTAACGGTCACGACGAACCCGCGCCAGCTCTTCTTCAAGCACGCCGCGTTGCAGCAGAATCGAGGTCGCCGCGATCTTGCCAGCGAGCATCGCCGCTTCACCGCCGCGAATCCCGCCCATGTCGCCGGCCAGATGCACGTGGGCTTCGTTGCTTTGCTGCCAGAGGTTGGCGTTGGCGCGCAGATAACCGTCGTCGCTGAAGCCGTGATCCAGGCCCATCTGCTGACTCAGTTGGGTGCGCGGAATAAAGCCGTAACCGACCGCGAGGGTCTTGGCCTCGAAACGCTCGACGCGGCTCATGTCCGGTTCCCACGTGGCCGAGTACGGCGCGACGCTGACGCTTTTCAGTTCGTCCTCGCCGCGGGCTTCGACCACGCCCCAGCCGTAATTCATCGGGATACCGTGCAGTTTCAGGTAGGCGAGCATGCTCAAGCCATCGAGGAACAACTGCGGTTTGTTCAGCAACGCCAGGCTCTCACGGGCGATCTTGCCGAACGCGCAAGCTTCATACACGCCCGCGACGCTGACGCCGGCGGCATGCAGTTGCGTCGCCACCAGCGGCAGCAACGGCCCGGTGCCGGCGATGATCACCGGCCCTTGCGGCTTGACCACGCCACTTTTGATTTGCAGTTGCAGGCCGCCGAGCATGATCACTCCCGGCACGGTCCAGCCCGGAAACGGCACGCTGCGTTCGTGGCATCCGGCGGACAACAGCAATTGCGGGTACTCGATTTCGTGCAGTTGCTCGTCGCCATCGAGCACCACCAGCGCGCGAGTGCCTTCGGCGCCGACCACGCGATGGTTGAGGCGCACATCGATCAGCCCGGCCTGCTCCTGAAAATCACCGTGCAGTTTGCCCAGGGCTTCGGAATAACGCGGGCCGAGATAATCCAGTTGCACGCCGTCACGCAGCGGCCCGCGATAGACCACGCCGCCGAGGCGCGAAGCCTCTTCGAGCAGGGTGCAGCGCACGCCGTGGCGCGCCAGTTCGATGGCCGCCGCCATCCCCGCCGGGCCACCGCCGACAATTACCGGTTGCAGGCTCATACGACCTCCTGCGCGGTGATGCGGTTGACCTGGGTTTCAATCTGCATGCCGTCGCGCACCACGGTCTGGCAGGCACGGCGTTTGTGCCGGCCATTGATTTTCACCAGGCAGCACTGGCACACGCCCATGCCGCAGTAGGCGCCCGTGATCTGATTGTGATCGTTGCGGGCAATCTGGCGTACGCCGAGGGATTGAATAACGCTGAGCACGGTTTCGCCGATAGCAGCGGTGACCGCTTGACCGTTGATGTGGACGGTCATATCCGCCTGCGCCAACGGCTGGATATCGAAGGTTCGTTCTAGGCAGTGCATTGCAATGTTCATCCGTGAAAGTTCGGTTGAGGTGGTGTCAGCTCCTTGCTGCACTACACCGGGTCGACGCGTTTATTGTGGCTGTGATTGGGGCGTAGACGCGGGTACTTCGTCAGCGCAACAAGGTGCGCGTGAAGCACTGTAGTTCATACCTCAGCAAAGGCCGGGATCATTTACGTTAGGCGATCTCGCTGCACGAAATATTGATCCAGGCCAGTGAAAGCGGTTGGATTGTCCAACGATCAATTGGAGAAGACGAACTGCCCTTTGATCTTCCTTGTGCCGACCAAAGCAAGGTCCGGGAACAGCAGCGATTTGACCCAGCCGGCGTAGAACACCATGGCCAGAATGAAAGCCACGCCGGCCAGAGTCGACACGGGTTCTTCACTGAAGCCGTAAAATTCACGAGGAATCTGGCTGATCGTGAAGGTGACATAGATTGTGTAAACCACCGCGATGCCTTTGTAAAAGCCCCACGCAAACAAGAGCGGAATCACGCCAATAATCAACACCATGGCCAACGCCATTGCGATGCCGCCATCATTGATTTGAAGAAGCCCGGCTATCGTCCCGAGCAGTCCCCAGATGCCCATCAGCGCGACCAGTATGTTGACTTTAATGGCGTGTCGTTTTCTTAGGGCGGGATCCGGATGTGCCCCGATCCAGCCCGCCAGCACTCGATCCTTGACCTTGCCACCCGAAAGCGCCTTGAAGGTTTCGGCCCTGGAATGCCCTCCATCGAGCATTTCGGCGACCTTTCGTTTGATTGCTTGCTTGTTCAACGTATTTATCCTTAAACGTGTGCGCAACAGCCGCCCCGTTGCCGACGCGGATTTTCGCCTTGTTGCCTGCCAGAAAGCAAAAAGCCGCTTCCACCCGAAGATGGAAGCGGCCGAGGCATGGGCCTCAATGGAGCAATCAGTGCACGAACAGGGCGATCAGGATGATGATCGGGATCGGTACGCCGAGGAAAAACAGCAGTAATGAGCGCATGGTGATGCTCCTTGTTTAACGGACTGGAGTGGTCGTGGTGTAGGTGTCGACTTCAACGTACTCGACGGCATCCCGGCGACGACCGCCGTAAGTAGCCGCGAGGCTGGCGAAGAACGCACCGGCCAACAGCGAGATAAACATCCACAGCGAGGTCCAGGCAGCAACCTTCGCGGCGGTGTCGGCAGCTTGTTGAGCTTTCAGTTTGGCGTCGGCCAGGGCTTTCTGGGTGCGGGCGTAGATCTCATCGACGCGACGCTCGGCATCGGCCTGAGTCAGGTTGGTCCGTTGGGCGACCAGTTGCGCCAGGTAGGTACGGTCTTCGGCACTCAGCTGACCGTTGGCCAGGCTTTGCGCAAAGATCCGGGCCACGGCGCCATGGGCGGCGTCATCGCTGACGGAGGCCGGACGGTCATCGCGGAACAGGCTGTCGATGTAGTAACCGTACTGGTTGCTGTCGGTGTTCGCTGCAGCAGAACCGGCCGCTTGGGTCATGGCACTGGCTGCGCCGCCAGCGACACTGGCGCCGGCCTGCACACCACCACTGATGACGCTGCTGACCGAACCGACCACGAGAATTGCAGTGACCAGCGTGGCCACACACCAGGCGAGGAAGCCGTGCGCGGTGTCGCGGAAATACACCTCGTCACCGTGCATGTTCGCCCACTTCACCCGCAGGCGACCGGCGATGTAGCCACCCATCCCGGAAGCGATGATCTGCGTCGCCGCCAGCCAGACAATCGTGGAAATGCCCAGGCCTTTGGCGCTGACGCCCTCTCCGGCCCACGGTGAAACGGCAGAGAAACCCAAACCGAACCCGAGCAGGACCAAAATCATCGACAGTGCAGCGGCAGCCGCAGCACCGGCGAAGATCGCGCCCCAGGACACGCCCGAAACGCTGCTCGACTCTTCAACGGCGGGATAAAACCCATCAGGGGATCTATTCATTGTTGTTCTGCTCCAGGCATGAAAAATGGTGTTACAACTCGTCATCAGAGGAATTGCAGCGACCGTGCCAGTGGAGCGAATTAAATAAATCCATGAATTTCAATAAGTTAGAAAGAATGAACTTCCTCAGACCATGCAAATTGCAACAACAGCCACATAACAGCGGGTTTTATGCATTGGCCTCGATTACCAATAGCGCTCGAAATTTGCGTTTGTGACAGGTGAACATGAAAGTTAATTTAAAGCGTCGTCGGATTTTCTTGGCAAAATGCTGCCATTCCGTTTGAACCGATCAGCAGGCCTGCCTATGACTCGTATCTTGACCATCGAAGACGACGCCGTGACCGCCCGGGAGATCGTCGCCGAACTGAGCAGCCACGGGCTCGACGTCGACTGGGTCGACAATGGCCGCGAAGGCCTCGACCGCGCCGTGAGCGGTAACTACGACCTGATCACCCTCGACCGCATGCTGCCCGAACTCGATGGCCTGGCCATCGTCACCACCCTGCGCACCATGGGCGTGGCCACACCGATTCTAATGATCAGCGCCCTCTCCGATGTCGATGAACGCGTACGCGGCTTGCGCGCCGGCGGCGATGATTACCTGACCAAGCCGTTCGCCACCGATGAAATGGCCGCACGGGTTGAAGTCTTGTTGCGTCGACAGAACAGCGGCGCTACCCAGGCGACGACCTTGCAGGTGGCGGACCTCGAACTGGATTTGATCAGCCATGAAGCGCGCCGCGCCGAACAGGTGCTGACGCTGTTGCCGACCGAGTACAAACTGCTGGAATTTCTGATGCGCAACAGCGGCCAGATCCTCTCGCGGATGATGATTTTCGAAGAAGTCTAGGGCTATCACTTCGACCCTGGCACCAATCTGATCGACGTGCACATCGGCCGTCTGCGCAAGAAGATCGACGCGGCCGGCCATGTGCCGCTGATCCGCACCGTACGGGGTTCGGGTTATGTCATTGCCGAACCCGTCTGACGGCTGGCGTTCCTCCAGCAGCCGCTTGCTGGCGCTGTACAGCTCGCTGTTCGTGGCGTGGAGCGCGATCCTCATGGGGGTCATGTACTACGAGGTCTCCGGCTACCTCGACAACCTCGCCAAGCATTCGCTGATGCAACGTCAGCACCTGTTTTCGCACTTTCGCGGTGAGCAACTGGAAGACGCGCTCGCCGCCAGCATGACCTTCGACATTCGCGGCATCGACGCCTATGGCCTGTTCGACGCCAACGGCGTTTACCTCGGTGGCGCATTGCAGCAGATCCCCGAAGGCCTGCCGCTGGACGGCAAGATCCACATGCTCGCCGAATGCGCCGACTCCGACGACCCGACCCTGCCCAATGACAGCTGCGACGCGGTGGCCACGCAAACCCGCGACGGCCGCTGGCTGGTGCTGCTGCGCGATAACGGCTCGCTGTTTGCAGTGACGCGGATCATTTTGCATGCGTTGTTCTGGGGCGTGTCGCTGACGATTCTGCCGGGGATTGCCGGTTGGCATCTGCTGCGCCGTCGACCGTTGCGTCGGATCAGAGCGATTCAGGACAGCGCCCAGGCGATTGTCGCCGGCGATCTGACTCATCGATTACCGCTGTCCAATCGACGCGATGAACTGGACATGCTCGCGGCCATCGTCAACGCCATGCTGGAGCGCATCGAGCGTTTGATGAATGAAGTCAAAGGCGTCTGCGACAACATCGCCCATGATTTGCGCACGCCGCTGACGCGCCTGCGCGCGCAGTTGTATCGCATGCAGCAACAGGCCGGCGAAGGTTCGCAGGAAGCGGCGCAACTGGATCTGGTACTGGCCGAAGCAGACACGCTGATGGCGCGGTTTCGTGGGTTGCTGCGGATTTCCGAACTGGAGGATCGCCAGCGCCGTTCAGGTTTTGTCCAACTCGATCCGGTGCAATTGCTCGAAGAGTTGCATGAGTTTTACCTGCCACTGGCCGAGGAAGGCGAGCTGCGTTTCGACTTGAACATGCCGGAAACATTACCGGCGCTGAACGGTGATCGGGCATTGCTGTTCGAGGCGCTGGCGAATCTGCTCAGCAACTCGATCAAGTTCACCCCGGTCGGCGGCACGGTGATGTTGCGTGGGGTGAACGCAGGTGGGCAGACGCGGATTGAAGTGCACGACTCAGGGCCGGGGATTCCCGAGGCTGAGCGGGAGGCGGTGTTCCAGCGCTTTTATCGTGCCGAAGGTGGGCAGCCGCAGGGTGGCTTTGGTTTGGGGCTGTCGATTGTGGCGGCGATTGTCAGTCTGCATGGCTTCAGTCTGGAAGTCGGCAGCAGTGATCTCGGTGGGGCGAAACTGGTGCTCGATTGCCGGCAGAGCCTGATCGAAAATTCCTGATTCCCGACATGATCGTTCCCACGCTCTGCGTGGGAATGCCTCAAGGGACGCTCCGCGTTCCAGCTTGCGAAAGGGACGCGGAGCGTCCCGGGCTGCATTCCCACGCAGAGCGTGGGAACGATCATCAACTCAGGTTGGGTAATTGGCTCGGAGTGCTTCGAGGCCACCCTGATAGATGCCGCTGAACAGCGCCACCACTTCCTCATCACTCACGCCTTTGGCGTTGAATCGGCCCGACCACGTCACCCGGGAGCCCTGCCCTTGGGCTTCGACCTTGATCGTCGCCAGGTAATCAGTCGCCGGAAACGGCGCCTGCTCAATCGAATAGCTGTAAGTCCGGGCGGCGTTGTCAAACGCTTGCAGACGCTCGATCACCACAGCGCCGTCAGCGGTTTGCAGCGTACGCACGCGGCCACCGTCGCTCAGTTCACTGTTGGGAATAAACGGCAGCCAATCGGGCAGCGTGTTGAAGCCGCCGATCAATTGCCAGACCTGATCGGCCGAGGCCGGAATATCGATGGTTGCAGATGCTGTTGGCATAAATAAACGTCTCTCCAGAGTTCAGATAGTCAGGCTGTCGACTACGCCGCCATCGACACGCAACGCGGCGCCGGTGGTGGCCGAGGACAGCGGTGAAGCGATGTAGGTGACCAGGTGCGCGACCTCTTCAACATCCGCCACGCGCTGGATGATCGAGGTCGGGCGGGCCTTGCGTACAAAGGCGTCGGCTTCATCGCGCAGGTTGCGCCCGGATTCGGCAGCGGCATCCTTAAGCATGTCTTCGAGGCCGTCGGTGAAGGTCGGCCCCGGCAGGATCGCATTGACCGTCACCCCGGTGCCAGCCAGACGTTTGGCCAGACCGTGGGACACCGCCAGATTGGCGCTTTTGGTCACGCCGTAATTGATCATGTCGGCCGGTGTGGCGACGCCGGATTCCGAAGACAGGAAAATCACCCGGCCCCAGCCCTGCTCGACCATCGCCGGCACGTAATGCCGCGCCAGGCGCACGCCGGAAATCACGTTGACCTCATAGAAACGCGTCCACTCGCTGTCCGGCGCATCGAAGAAATCCACATCATTAAAGATGCCGAGGTTGTTCACCAGAATGTCCGCACGCGGTTCAGCGGCGAACAGCTTCTGTGCGCCTTCGGCGGTGCCCAGATCCGCGGTCAAACCGCGCAATTGTGCACCCGGCACTTTCTCGCGAATAGTCGCCAGCGCCTGCTCGACCTTGGCCGTGTCACGGCCGATCACCACCACCGTGGCGCCAGATTCGGCCAACGACTGGCTGATGCCCAGACCGATGCCAGCGGTGCTGCCGCTGACGATGGCCAGTTTTCCACTCAGATCAATCTTCATGCTTTCACCTCATCGATTGGCAATGGTGCACGTTCGGAAACCAGTCGGGCGTCGCGCATCGCCTGCCAGAAACCGGCAGGAATGATCGCCGACAACGCCGCGACATCTTCAGCGATTCGACCCGGTTTGCTCGCGCCGGGAATCACCGCAGCGACGGCTGGATTGGCCAGCGAGAACTGTAGCGCAGCGGCTTTGATATCGACGTTGTAAGCGGCGGCGATGCGTTTGATCTGCTCGACCTTGGCGATGACTTCAGGGCTGGCTTTCTGGTATTCGAAGTGCGAGCCACCGGCCAGAATGCCCGAGCTATAAGGGCCACCGACGACGATCTCAACGTTCTGCGCCAGCGCCGCATCCATCAAGCGTTGCAACGGGCGTTCGTGATCCAGCAGCGTGTAGCGACCGGCCAACAGGAAGCCATCCGGTTGCGCTTCGCTGAGGTCGAGGGTCAGTTCGCACGGCTCGACTTTGTTCACGCCCAGGCCCCAGCCTTTGATCACGCCTTCTTCGCGCAGTCGGGTAAGGACTTTGAACGCACCGGTGCGGGCTTGGTTGAAGTACTCCAGCCATTGATCACCGTAAAAATCCTGAGCGATGTCGTGCACCCAGACAATGTCGAGGCGATCGGTTTGCAGGCGCTTGAGGCTGTCTTCGATCGAGCGCAGGGTTGCGTCGGCGCTGTAGTCGTTGACGATCTTGTTCGGGCGACCGTGTTCAAACACACCACTCTTTTCGCCGAGATCACGGGCAGCGGCGTCTTCGACTTCATCGAGAATCACTCGGCCGACCTTGCTGCTGAGCACGTAGTCGTCGCGTTGGTATTGCTTGAGGGCTTCGCCGAGGCGGATCTCCGACAGGCCCGAACCGTAAAACGGCGCAGTGTCGAAGTAGCGCACGCCGGCATCCCACGCCGCATGTACGGTGGCCTGCGCTTCGGCTTCGGGGATGGCGCGGAACATGTTGCCCAGTGGTGCGGTGCCGAAGCCCAGTTGGCCGGGCAGTTTGTCTTTCAAGCTCATGGGTTTTTCCTCGATAGGTTCTGGGTCTGTGTGACCGTTGAGCAGATCCTAGATTGCGACACCGAGACCGTCCAAGACATAATACGCAGCACTTGAGTCCCTATAGGTCTGAAATGATCGACATCCGTCAATTGCGCTACTTCGTTGTAGTCGCCGAGGAAGAACACGTCGGCCGCGCCGCCGAACGGCTGCATATTTCCCAGTCGCCGCTGAGCCGGCAGATCGCCCAGCTCGAAGAGCGCTTGGGCCTGACTTTGTTCGAGCGCAGCCAGCAACGCATTCGCCTGACCCGCGACGGCCAGACTTTTCTTGCCGAAACCCGCGCCCTGCTCACCCACGCCAATCGCCTGGAATCCCTCGGCAAACGCCTCGGTCGTGGCGAAGAAGGCGGTTTGTGCATCGGCTATATCGAGAACGCCATGCACGCCGGCGTGCTGCCCAATGCCTTGCGCGTGCTGCGCGCGGATCGACCGAATGTGCATGTCGCGCTGTACAACCTCAGCTCCGCCGAGCAATTGGAGGGCCTGCGTCAGCGTAGTCTCGATATCGCCTTGGTGAGCGAGCCGCCGACCGATGACGATCCGGATCTGCTGGGCTTTCAGGTGCTGGATGAACCGATGTTGCTGGCGTTGCCGGAACATCATCCGTTGGCGCAACTCGTTTCGTTGAAACCGGAGGATCTCGCCGCTCAGGAATGGATCGGCGTGCAGCCGCGTCAGGATGCCAACGATGAGTTCGTCAGCGCCTGCATCCGCGCCGGCTTCACCCCGGATGTGCGCATGCAGGCGAGCGAGCCGTTTACCGCGCTGGGCTTGGTAGCGTCTGGGCTGGGGATTGCAATGATTCAGAAAGGTTTGAGCCATAACGCCCCGCCGGGGGTGGTGCTGCGTGAACTGCCGTGGCTGAGGTTGACCACGCCGTTGTGGGCGGCGTGGCACCGGATCAACTTGCGGCCGTTGGTCGAGACGTTCAGAAAGGTACTGACTGACGACAAGGTATCTGCTGACTGACATGGCCCCTTCGCGAGCAAGCTCGCTCCCACAGGTTCCGAAGTGATCTCGCATTCTCTGTACGACGCAGATCCCTGTGGGAGCGAGCTTGCTCGCGAAAGGGCCGGCTCATCCAACATCGAATTTGACTGACCCAACGCCTTCGCGAGCAGGCTCGCTCCCACACTTTCAGAGGTGATCTCGCATTCTCTGTACGACGCAGATCCCTGTGGGAGCGAGCTTGCTCGCGAAGGGGCCGGCACATCCAACATCAAAATTGACTGACCCAGTGCCTTCGCGAGCAAGCTCGCTCCCACAGGTTTTGCGGTAGATCTACACTCAACGGATACCCACCCAGCCGTGAGTTGACCATGAAAATTTCCGCACAAATGACCGTCGTCGCGGTACTCGCCACCCTCGCCTGGCTGGGTCTGGCGGTGTGGGGCATTGGCGGGGTGGCGATGTTCTTTTCCCACGGTTCGCTGGTGATCGTGGCACTGGCGACGGTGGCCATGGTGATCGCTTCACTGTTCAGCGAGGTCAACCTTAGTTCCGGCGAACGTGAAGACCGCGCCAATCGCTGGGTGATTCCAGCGTTTGGAGTGATCGGGCTGGTCAGTGGTTTCTTGCCGGCCTATTGCGATCGGGTGAATTTCTGGACGGTAGGCGGTGAAGGCGTGCGCTGGCTCGGCGCGTTGCTGTTTATCGTCGGTGGCGTGCTGCGATTGTGGCCGGTGTTTGTGCTGGGGCGGCGGTTCAGTGGATTGGTGGCTATACCGCCGGGGCACCGGTTGGTCACCGATGGCATCTATCAACACCTGCGCAATCCGAGTTATCCGGGCCTGGTGATCAATGCCGTGGGTTGGGCGCTGGCGTTTCGTTCGGTCGCAGGGTTATTGCTGGCAGCGCTGACGCTGATCCCGTTGATCGCCCGGATTCATTCGGAAGAAGCCCTGCTGCGTTCGCAGTTTGGGGCGGAGTATGACGCTTACTGTGCGCGGAGTTGGCGGTTGCTGCCCGGCGTTTATTGATTTTCGAACACAGTCCCCTGTAGGAGTGAGCCTGCTCGCGATAGCGGTGTGTCAGTCAAATCTGTGTGTCTGACACACCGCTATCGCGAGCAGGCTCACTCCTACAAGGGATAGCGGGGTGTCAGTTTTTTTGCAGGTGGAGTTGGCCGGCGTTGTCGACTTCGACGCGGATGTCAGCATAACTGGCCAGCGTCGCATGGGCCGTCTCCAGCGCATGCTGATGCGTGGTGGTGATGATCATCAGCGCCGCGCCGGCGGCTTCAGCAGCCTGAATGCCGACGGTGGCGTCTTCGAAAATCAGGCAATCACGCGGCTCCAGACCAAGACGTTTGGCCGCCAATAAATAGCCGGCCGGGTCGGGTTTGCCGGCCTTCACATCCTCAGCGGTGATCATCACCGCAGGCTCTGGAATCCCCGCTGCCGCCATCCGCCGCAAGGCCAGATCCCTTGGCGCCGAGGTCACCATCGCCCAGCGATCTTTCGGCAGGCTGTTGAGAAACTTCGCCGCGCCAGAAATCTCGACAATGCCTTCAACGTCGCCGATTTCCGCCTCGGTGATGAACGCTGCTTGCGCCTCGGCATCCACCCCTGGCAGGTTCAGGCGAGTGATGGTGTCGATTGCGCGCGCGCCATGAATGGTCGGCAAAAAGGTTTCCACATCGACGCCGTGGCGCACGGCCCAGGCTGCCCAGATCCGTTCGGCGGCGGCGATGGAATTGAGGACGGTGCCGTCCATGTCGAACAGAAACGCGCCGAAAGCGCGATCAAAAACACGTGTATGAGCAGACAAAGGGTCGCATCCTCTGGCAAAAGACCGGGCGGGCAATGTAGCACTTGCCCGGTCGATTCACCCAGCGTGTCAGTGCAGGCGCGGAGCCTTGGACTTGAAGGCGCTGTCGACGCAGTCGAGCAATTGACCAATGGCCCACGGCTTTTTGATGAACGCCACCGGATGCTTGACCCCGGAGGTCTCGGGCGTTTCATAACCGGACATGACCATCACCGGTTTGTCCGGCCAGCGGTCACCGACCAGGTTGGCCAGATCAGCGCCATTGAGGGTGCCGGGCATGGTGATGTCGGTGAGCAGCAGCGCGACTTTCGGCGCGTGTTGCTCGAGATATTCCGACGCAGCGTCGGCGCTCGTGTGTGGCTCGACCTTGAAACCTTCCTCCTGAAGAATTTCGCAGAGAAATTCCAGAATCAACGGATCATCCTCAACCACCAGAATCAATCCGTCAGGAAGGTGCGCGCTCGCCGTCGGTGTTGGGCACATGGAACTGCACTCCCTGAATTGCATTAACGATTTAGCGGCTTGAATCCGCTGCTTAACAGGTATGAGCAGCGGGCTCTGCAGAAATTCATTTTTGATACAGGTCTTTTGTGAATGGCCATTTTTGCCCGTCGCAGGCAATCGTTCGCGACGGTGTATTTGTGGTTAAAATGCCGGCCCTTTTGCTTGCCGATCCTGACCGATGAACCCTGAAGCCCTCGCCACCCTCCACGCTCACCTGCTGCCGGCCCTCGCGGCGGCGCCGAGCGAAACCCGTCGCCTGTTCCACGGGCGCGGGCGCTGCTGGCCGGGACTGGAACAGTTGACCGTGGACTGGCTGCAAGGTGTGGTGCTGGTGTCGCTGTTCAAGGAACCGGCGCCTGAGCAGTTGGACAATCTCAAGGCGTTGCTGCTGGAACTCACCGGTTCCGCCGAATGGCAGCAGTCCGGCGCGCACACCTTGTTGATCCAGCATCGCTACTTGCCGCAAAGCACTGCCGAATGGTTGCTGGGCGATGAAATCGAAGAAATGACCATCGTTGAAGGCGGCTTGCAGTACCGCGTCGATCTCGGTCGCAAGCAGAACGCCGGACTGTTTCTCGACATGCGTTACGGGCGCAATTGGGTGCGCGAACAGGCCAGCGGCAAACGCGTATTGAATCTGTTTGCCTATACCTGCGGTTTTTCCGTGGCGGCCATCGAGGGTGGCGCCAGCCATGTGGTCAATCTGGACATGTCGCGCGCAGCTCTGAGCCGGGGTCGCGACAACCATCGTTTGAACGGCCATGACCTGAGCAAAGTCAGCTTCCTCGGTCACGACCTGTTCAAGTCCTGGGGCAAGGTGATCAATAGCGGCCCCTACGATCTGGTGATCATCGATCCGCCGTCGTTTCAGAAAGGCAGTTTCCTGCTGACCAAGGACTACCAGCGCGTGTTGCGCCGTTTGCCGGAATTGCTTACGGCGCAAGGTACCGTGCTGGCGTGCATGAATGATCCGGCGTTTGGTCCGGACTTTTTGATTGATGGCGTGACCCAGGAAGCGCCGAGTCTGCGTTTTGTAGAGCGGCTGGAGAATCCGCCGGAGTTTCCGGACATTGATCCTGAAAGCGGCCTCAAAGCCCTCGTCTTCCACCGCACCAGCTGACACTGCGAGGATCCCTTGTAGGAGTGAGCCTGCTCGCGATAGCGGTGTGTCAGTTAGCACTTATTTGACTGATAGACCGCTATCGCGAGCAGGCTCACTCCTACAGGGGGATTGTGTTGGGTCAGGGAGTTGGTGGGCGCAACACCAGCGCAAACAACTCACCATGCCCGGTGACATTGAGCTTGTGATACAGATTGCGCCGATGCACCTTGACCGTCTCCGGCGAGATGCCCATCTGCTGGGCCATCGCCTTGCTGGAGAAGCCCTGCAAGATCAGCCGCGCCGTATCGACTTCGCGCACCGTCAGCCGCGCGTCGAAGCGGTCAAGCAACGTTGCCAGATCACCGACCGGGGTTTCCGCCACCGTGCCCTGCGGCGGCAACAACTGCACATGCCGACGCATCGCCGCCAGCACCCAATCGCGCACGCACAGCAACCGGCCCTGCTCGGCCATGTCGAACGGTGTCGAACGGCCCAATGACAAACCAAGCACGCCGCCCTCGACGTTGATCATGAACTGCAACTCGTCTTCGCCCACCACCGAACGAAAGTAGCTCTGGTAGTACTCGCTGTGCAGAAACTGGTCCGGTGCCACCGAGGCCAGGCTGTGCAAGCCGTCGGCAATCCCGGTCGACGCGGTTTGATAAAACGGATCAAGCAGGTACATGCCGGCACTGTAACCGGCCAGTTCTTCCTGCTCATCGGCGCGGCCCTGGCTGTCGAAGTCGATCAGCAACTGCGGCGCCTGCCCCGCTTGCATCAACGCCACCAGCGCATTGTCCAGCGGCACCAGCAGCCGCAACGTATCCACCAGCGCGCGCCAGAATCCTTCCTGACCAACACCGGCAAATACCCGCGCCAGGCTTTGATGCACCGGCAGTTCCTGCAACAACGCGTCCACGCTCTACCCCTTTTGAGTAACCCATGATGGGAATGGGTCTGGCGTAACCGGCCCGATAGGCTGACCACTCCTGTTCATCACCGGCCTGCACAGGCCAGGAGTGCCGCATCATGCGTGGTCACCGAGGCTGTATCAACCTCAGCATAAAACTGGGCCTGCTCGCCGGTATTGGCGCCAGCTCGATGGCCATGGCCGCCGACGCACCGAGCGTGCACGTCTACAACTGGTACGACTACATCGGCCCGAACACCCTCCACGATTTCCAGCGCGACAGCGGTATCCTGCCGGTCTACGACACCTTCGACAGTGCCGAAGTCCTCGAAGGCAAACTGATGACCAGCCGCAGCGGCTATGACGTGGTGGTGGCGAGCAACTTCAGCCTGCCGACGCTGATCAAGGCCGGCGCCCTCGCTCCGCTGCCACGCGAGCAACTGCCCGGCTGGAAGAATCTCGATGCCGATTTGCTGGCGAAACTGGCCAACAACGATCCCGGCAATCAATACGCCGTGCCGTACCTGTGGGGCACCAATGGCATCGGTTACAACGTCGACAAAGTGCGCGCGGCGCTAGGGGACAAGGCGCCGGTGGATTCCTGGGATCTGGTGTTCAACGAAGCCAACCTTGCCAAACTCGGCCAGTGCGGAGTGGCGATGCTCGACTCGCCGTCGGAGATGCTGCCGGTCGCTCTGCATTATCTCGGTCTGCCACCGAACAGCACCGATCCGGAAGACTATAAAAAAGCCGAAGCGCTGCTGCTGAAACTGCGCCCGCACATCGCCTACTTCAACTCGTCGAAATTCATCAGCGACCTGTCCAACGGCAACATTTGCGTGGCGGTCGGTTGGTCGGGGGCGATGCTGGAGGCCAAGACCAATGCCGAGCAGGCCAACAACGGCGTGAAGATCGCCTACAGCCTGCCCAAGGAAGGCGCGCCGGTGTGGTTCGACACGTTGGTGCTGCTCAAGGACGCGCCGAATCGTCCTCAGGGTCTGGCCTTTATCGACTATCTGCTGCGCCCGGAAGTGATCGCTCCGGTCAGTGATCATCTGTCCTACCCCAATGGCAATCGCGCGGCGACAGCGCTGGTGGCCGCCGCCACGCGGGACAACCCGGCGGTTTATCCCTCTGCCGCAGCGATGGCCACGCTGTACACCCTTGAGCCTTTGCCGAAAGCCACCGAGCGCGTGCGCACGCGAGTGTGGAGCAAGGTCAAGAACGGCCAGTGAATCCAACACATTTCCCCTCTGTAGGAGTGAGCCTGCTCGCGATAGCGGTGGGTCAGGCACAGATGTATTGAAAGTGCCGACGCTATCGCGAGCAGGCTCACTCCTACAAGGGGCGGTGCACATCCCTGCATTTTTTAGAGAGACAGAAACCAATGAAACCTCGTGCCCGTGACCTCAATATCCGCATCGGCCAACTGCATCCCGGTCCGCTCAACGCCATCACCGATGTGCCCGGCGTGCGCGTCGGCCACAGCAATGTGCGCGGCCGCAGCAGCGCCGGGCGCGACATCTGCACCGGCGTCACACTGATCGAACCGCGCCCGGGCTCGACCAATCAGCAACCGTGTTTTGCCGGCGTGCATGTGCTCAACGGCAACGGTGACGCCACCGGACTTGAGTGGATTCGCGAGGCGGGCCTGCTGACCAGCCCGATTGCGTTCACCAACACCCACAGCCTCGGTGTGGTGCGCGATGCCTTAGTAGCACTGGATCGCCAGCAGCAACCCGACGACGGTCGCCTCTACTGGAACATGCCGGTGGTACTGGAAACCTTTGACGGCCTGCTCAACGACATCAACGGTTTCCACGTCCAGCCTGAACACGTCGCCCAAGCGTTGAGCGCAGCCGTCGACGGCCCCGTGGTAGAGGGCGCGGTCGGCGGCGGCAGCGGCATGATCTGCCATGAATTCAAGGGTGGCATCGGCACCTCGTCGCGGCGTTTGAGCAGTGCTCAGGGCGGCTGGACCGTCGGCGCGATCGTGCAGGCCAACCACGGCATCCGCAGTGAGTTACGGGTCGATGGCTACCCGGTCGGGCGCTATATGGAACAGAAAGATTCGCCGTTCTTACGCGCCTCATTGCCGCATCCGGGCATGGGCTCGATCGTCGTCTGCCTGGCCACCGATGCGCCGCTGTTGCCTCATCAATGCACGCGTCTGGCGCAACGTGCGAGCCTCGGTCTTGCGCGCACCGGCGGCGGCAACGAAGATCACAGCGGCGACATCTTTATCGCTTTTGCCACTGGCAACGCTCATGTCCCGCCTGCGGCCTACGAAGGCAAAGGCGCGCCGACCTGTGACGGGTTGCGCATGGTCAACAATGACCATATCAGCGAGCTGTTTCTGGCCGCGACCGAGGCGGTTGAAGAAGCGATCATCAATGCGTTGCTGGCCAGCGACAGCACCGAGGGTAACGGCCACTCGGTGCCGGGACTGGATGCCGAAACCCTGCTCGCAGCCCTCGAAAAATCAGGCTGGCCCGGCGCCCGCTGACACCGCAAAAACACTGTAGGAGCTGCCGAATGCTGCGATCTTTTGATTTTGCTTTTAAAAGACAAGATCAAAAGATCGCAGCCTTCGGCAGCTCCTACAGGGAGTCTGTGGACATTCATGAAAGAGGCCAGCGTCTAGTTGCCCGTGCGACTGGCGGTACTTGAGCCACCCCTTGCACACTCCTACGATGGAATCACGCAGTGACTCTGCTCTTCGAGCGCTGCGTAGGCGCGGGTGCTCTGAACCCCAATCAAGCCCGCGCCTTGCTGCATGCGCATCTTGAGCCTCACGGGCTCCACTTCCTCCCCATCAAAGAGCTTTGAGGCTCTTTTTTTGTCTGCGCCAATCAGCTGTCCGCCAGCGAATCGGTGCGAATCGAGCACCACGCTGCTTGCGCCAGCAACTCGCGATAATCCGCCGGGCTGCCCTTCACTCGTCCGGCCAACCAGGCACGGCAGTAACTGTCGGCCTGACCAATGATCAACGACGGCAACAGTTCGGCGGGTAACGCCTTGAGTTCGGCAGCGCGCCCCGATTCGGCCAGCCAGTCGCGCAGACGCAGATTGCGGGTCTTGTTGCGCTCGGCCAGTTCGTCCTTGAACGGCCCTTTGGTCACGGCAAATCGTGCGTGGTACTGGAAGCGTGCCCATTCGGGTTGACGCTCGACCCAATCGACGTAGCTGAACACCAGCGCCTGCACACCTTCCTGGGTGGTTTGCGCTGCATCCAGATAGGCATCGCGCAGGCGCGCCTGATCCTCCAGCGCGGTGAAAAACAACGCGGCGACCAAGCCCTCCTTGTTGCCGAAATGGTGATAGATCGCCCCGACGCTGGTATCGCACTCGGCGCGAATCATCTCGATAGTGGTGGCCTCGATCCCCTGCTCGTTGAACAGGCTCAGCGCCTTGCGAAAGATATCGCGCTTGAGTTCGGCACGGCGGCCGGGGTAGCTGCGTTCAAGTAAATCTAAGGTGTCCATGCGGCTCACTGCCTGGAGATTGGAGTTGAAAGGCACTTGCCGTGCCCGTGCCAAAAACACGCACAGGTTGACAGATTTCACGTAGACAGAATACCGTTCCGTTACAGAATCATATTCTGTAACGGAACATCATTCGGTTAATCATCTTCCGCGAGGCTTTCCATGAGTCAATCTCTTAGCATGTTCAATAGTGTGGGTGCGCAGGCCTTCAGTCAGATGGCCTGTCAGTTCGCGCCCTACTTCAGCACCATCAACCCGCTGGTGAGCGAGTTGCGCGCGAACGCGGCGACGGTGCAAGTACCGTTCCGCCGTGAGATCACAAACCACTTGGGCAGCGTGCATGCGATTGCCATGTGCAACGCCGCCGAACTCGCCGCCGGAATGATGACCGATGTGTCGATCCCGGCCGGCGCACGCTGGATTCCCAAAGGCATGACTGTGGAGTATCTGGCCAAGGCAAAAACCGATGTGACGGCAGTGGCCAGCGGTGAAGGCGTGGATTGGCAAAGCGAGGGCGACAAAATTGTAACTGTCGACATTAACGATACCGAGGGCAAAAAAGTGTTCACGGCGCGGATCACCATGAACGTCAAACTCGGCTGAATGACGGACAGAAAAAAGTCCTTGCTGCGGGATTCACAGCAAGGGCTTTTTCGCTGATGAGATGTCAGTGCACAGTCAGACGCTGGCGGACAAACTCCTCGACATGGCGGCTGGTCTGATCGAGGTGGCGGTCGCGTTGTTTCTCAGCGTCGAGCATCGCGCGTTTGCCGTTTTTCTGCAGCAGATAGGTGTGGATTTGCTGCACTTCCAGCGACCGGTAAATCGGCGTGGTGTCAATAAATCCACGCAGGCCGTTGCTGCGGTAATGCCGGGTGCTCATCAATACCTGGGTTTCACGCTGACCAATCACCTCAAACCCCAACGCTTCGAAGTACGGGACTTTGCCGACCGTGCAGGCCAGTTCCGCGTGGGGATAACGCCCGAGCATTTCGCCGATCATCGCCCGCGCCACACCCTGACGCCGATGCCCTTCGCGCACCGCCATGTAGGCGACGCTGCACGCCTCCCAATCGCCCTGCACCGGCAGGTACAACAGGAAACCGATTACTTGCTCCGGATCATCCTCGTCGGTGGCAACCAGCAACTCGACGTCGGTGCCCTTCTCGCCATTCAACGCGTCCAGATACAGATGCACCTCATAGCCGACCGCGTACTGATAGACGTTGTACAGCAGGTTGCTCGGGCCGAGACCGACCGCGCTGATGTCGGTCAGGTAGTCGACAACCATTTGCAGAATCTGGCTGTTGACGCCCTCGGGGCATGGGGTTTTGTAGTGGGTGATGCGAGGCATGACGAACTCCGACGGTAAAAAGCGTTGCCGACAACCGCAGCGGTCGACGAACCGCGACATCATACCGTGACCGGCCCGGCGGACGTCTAAAGTTCCTCTGCGGAAGGACGTTCTGGCAGATTCAGGCGATGAAAGAACAGGACCGGTTTTATTGACTGACCAAGTCACTGCTGCGGCGCCACTACTTTGAATTTGATGGCGATGTTCTTGGACACCACGGTGTCTGCCCACTCCCCCGCGCCGAGGCCGAACTCGTCGCGCTTGAGTATCAGGTCACCGTCGAAAATGCCGATGGCACTGCCCGGTTTCAATTCCACCGGCACCTGCACTTCGCGGGTAATGCCCTTGAGGGTGAGTTGTCCGTCGATCAGATAGCGACGCTCGGCCACTTGGGTGAAACGTCGGGATTCGAACACCGCCACGGGAAATTTTTCGGTGTTGAACCACGCCGGTTTCACCAGCTCGGTGTTGGCGTCTTCACTGCCGGCATCGATGCTGTTGAGGTCAATGTGTAGCGTGGTACGGGCGTTGGCGAGGTTGTCGGTATCAAAGTCCAGCGTCGCCTCGAACTTGCCAAAGGTGCCGTACATCGGCGAGCCCATCTGGTTGTAGGTAAAACTGATCTGGCTGGCGGTGGTGTTGACCCGCGTGTATTCGACAGCCTGCGCGGCACAAACGACGCACAGCGAACACGCGGCAGCCAGCAGCAATCGGATCGACATGGGATTCTCCGGGCGGGGCTGGCCGTCGAGGGCCTCGTTTGACTTAAGCAAACATCCACGCGTTACGCCAGCGCCTACACCAGACGCTCGATCTTCTGATGCTGCCAGACCAATTTGTAATACAAGGTCTGCAACACCAGCATGCTCAGATACGCCACCGGAAACGCCATCCACACACCCTGCAAACCATATTGGCCGTCCAGCCAGTACGCCGCCGGCAGTTGCACACCGACCACACAAATGATCGCAATGATCACCGGCACCAACACCGTGCCGCTGGCGCGCATGATCCCGCCAATGATGGCCTGGAAGCCAAAAACCAACAGGCTCCACAGCATGATGTGCAGCAGATGCTCAGCCATTGCCCGGGTCGAGTCCTCGGTCAGGAACAGCCCCAGCAACCAATGCGACAACAGGTAACCGAGCACTATCAAGCCGCCGGTCAGGCACACGTTGATCAACAGCCCGGTGCGCAGAATCGGCCCCATGCGCTCCAGTCGCCCGGCGCCGATGGCCTGTGCACCGAGAATCGACGCGGTGATCGCAATCGACAAGGCCGGGAACTGCACATAGTTGACGATCTGCGTCACCGCGCCATACGCCGCCGTCGCTTGCGAGCCGTGCTGGTTGACCAGGGCCAGAATCACCAGCTCCGACAGCGACAGCACAATCATCTGCACGCCGGTCGGCAGGCCGATGCGCAACACCTTACCGAGAATCACCCCGTCAAGACGTAGCGCGGCGAAGAACTCGCGGTCTGGCGCCAGTGGATGACCCTTGCTGATCAGGCGCCATGCCAACCACGCCATTGCCGCCAGATTGCCGGCCAGCCCCGCATACGCCGCACTTTGAATGCCCAGTTGCGGCAAGCCGAACCAGCCGCGAATCAGCGCCGGGGTCAGGGCAAGCCCGACACAGGTCGACACCACCAGCGCCAGCAACGGCGACAGCGTATCGCTGACCCCACGCAACAGTTGCGTGAACAACACGAACACCAGCAGCGACGGCAAGATCCACATCATCACATGGGCATACGCCACCGCATCGTCGAGCACATCCGCCGGCGTCCCCAAACCCGCCAACGCCTGCCGCGCGAATACGCTGCCCAACACCGCAGCCACCAGACCGATCAGCACGCCGAGCAACAGCGTCGCCCCGGCAATCGCTTTGACCATGTGCGGCTCACGCGCGCCCCAAGCCTGCCCGATCAACACCCCGGCGCCCGCGCCAAGGCCGATGACCAGTGCGATAAAGAAGAACACGATGGGAAACATCCCCGACACCGCCGCCAGCGCCTGGGTACCGAGCATCTGACCGATGTAGATGCTGTTGACCGTGCCCGACATCGACTGCAGAAAATTCGACAGCACCATCGGCGCGAGGAACAGCAGGTAGGTGTGCCAGAGTGGGCGTTGGGCGACGGCTTGCATTGAATAGAGATCCATCTCGAACGGCGGAAGGGCTGATGGAGGATAGCTTCGGCGAGTTGCACGCGGGGCGCAATTAACATTTCAAATCGGTGTTTATTGCTGGTGCCTACGCCTGTGTAATCGGCACGGATCTGTAGGTGTCAGTGCCCGGTTGTGATAAACAACGGCCCACTCCCATTTCTCCCATTGAGGCTCTGTTCATGCCGCCCTTTGCCAACCTGTTTACCGGCACCCTCCTCGCCCTGCTCGCCACCAGCGCTCACGCCACCGCGCCCGCCGAAACCTTGAAGCCGTTGCTGGAAACGCTGAACGAACGGCTGAACATCGGCGACCTCGTCGCGCTGACCAAATGGGACAGCGGCAAGCCGATTCAGGACAGCCCGCGTGAGGCGCAGGTCATCGCCAATGCCCGCGCGCTGGCCACCGAGCGCCAGCTCGACCCGGAAGAGGTGGCGCAACTGATTGCGGCGCAAATGGAGGCGAACAAACTGGTGCAGTACGGTTTGCTCGCGCAATGGCAAGCGGCCGGTACTGCGCCGGATACTCCGCGCCCCGACCTGGGCAAGCAGATCCGCCCGCGTCTGGATGAATTGCAAACCCGGCTGTTGCAGCAATACGCCGAGTTCATGCCGTATCGCCATGATGCGAATTGCCCGGTGTGGCTGGCCAAGGCGCGCAGCGGACTGACTCACGACGCACTGCATGAACTGGCTTTGACGCGTGCTACCGGTGAACTGTGTGTTCGGGCGGCGAAGTCGCTCTGAGAAAGATCAAAGGATCGCAGCCCTGCGGCAGCTCCTACAGGGGATTGGTGAACCATCATTGCGGTCGATGTTCACCATCACGGCAATGAAGTTCTCATAAAAAATCCACGGCGTAACATCGGCTCCAGACAAACCAACAACACCCCGGAGCACACGATCATGAAACGCCAGACCCTTCTCAGCATCGCTTTTTCGGTTTTCGCCATTAACGCTTTTGCCGCCACCCCGGCACATACCCAAGTCGCTGAAGGCGGCTCGGACAGGTTGATTGAAAGTCGTGTTGCTGAGGGCGGTTCCGATCGTCTGCTCGAACGCCGCGTTGCCGAAGGTGGTTCCGATCGCCTGATCGAACGCCGCGTCGCCGAAGGCGGTTCCGATCGTCTGATCGAACGCCGCGTTGCCGAAGGTGGTTCTGATCGTCTGATCGAGCGCCGTATTGCCGAAGGTGGTTCCGATCGTCTGATAGAACGCCGCGTTGCCGAGGGCGGTTCCGATCGCCTGATCGAACGCCGCGTTGCCGAAGGCGGTTCCGATCGTCTGATCGAACGCCGCGTCGCATAAATCACTGGTTTCAGCGCAATCCCCTGAAAAGCCCGGCCTGATCAGCCGGGCTTTTTCCTGCCCGCAACCATCCATTCCCCGACTGGCCACCCACCGCCCATTGCGCATACCATGCGGCCACAACTCCAAAACAGACCTCGCCTGCCCATGCTCAAAGCCAGTCTGCGTAGCCACCTCACCCTTTGGTTTGCCGGTTTGTCCCTGCTGACGCTGCTCAGCGTGGGCTTCTATGTCGGCCACATCGCCACTGAACAAATGAAGCAGGCCAGCGGTAATGCGCTGCTCAACACGGCGCGCTCGGCAGCATCGTTGCTGGGTGAACAACTGCGCGAACGGCAGTTGGAGGTTTATCTGCTCAGCCGCGCGCCGCATCTGGAGCGTGGCGATCTGGACAACCCGGCCATTCTCAAATCGATGCAGCTGCGCACCCAGGCGCGCACCGAGTACGCGTGGATGGGCGTCACCGATGCCGAGGGCAAGGTGCATCAAGCGGTGAACGACTTGCTGGTGGGCCAATCGGTGCAACAACGGCCGTGGTTCCAGGCCGGGTTACGCAGTGAGTACACCGGCGACCCTCACGAAGCGGTGTTGCTGGCGAAAATGCTGCCAGGGCTGCCGAACGGTGAACCGCTGCGTTTCATCGATTTCGCCGCGCCGATCCACAACGCCGACGGTCAGGTGATTGGCGTACTGGGTGCCCACGCACACTGGAGTTGGGTGACGCGCATTGTAGAGTCGGCGGCGTTTTCGCATAAAAACTCGATGCCGGACGTCGAGGCGCTGATCATCGACCACGATGGCAAGATTCTCTATCCCGAAGCACTGATGGGCCAGCAACTGACGGCGACTGATTCGACGTTGCACGGTTGGACGGCGGCTAACGGCTTCCTCACCAGCATGGTCACCGTACCGACGCCATCGAGTACGGCGCTGTCGTGGTCGATTGCCGTGCGCCAGCCATTGGAAACTGCGCTGCAACCGGCGCGGCTGCTGATGTACAAATTGCTGATCCTGGGTGTAGTCGCAGCGGTGCTGTTCGGCCTCGTCGCCTACTATCTGGCGCTGTATCTGAGCCGACCGATCGAACAGCTCGCCCGTTCCGCCCGACAGGTGCAGAACAAGGAACCCGGCGCGCAATTCCCGCTGCAACACCCGGTGCGGGAAATTGCCCAGCTCGGGCAATCCATTGATGCGATGACGCAATCGCTGCTCGGTAAAGAGCGCGAACTGCAAGAGGCCAATGCCTCGCTGGAAGCCACCGTGGCGCAACGCACGGCGGCGCTGACGCAGGCCAATGCCGAACTGTTGAGCCTGGCGACTCACGATGGCTTGACCGGCGTATACAACCGTCGCCGTTTCGATGAAAAACTCACCGAATACACACTGCTGTTCCGACGTACCGGACGCCCGTTTTCCCTGCTGCTGATCGATGCTGATCACTTCAAACGTATCAATGACAGCCACGGCCACTCTGTGGGTGATGAGGTGCTGCAACAGTTGGCGCAACTGATTCAGAGCAGCTTGCGCACCACCGATTTCGTCGCCCGCTACGGCGGCGAAGAATTCGCTGTGCTGTTGCCGGAAATCGCCCAACCCGACACGCCAGAAGTTGTCGCCGAGAAAATTCGCGCGGCGGTTGCCGAGGCCAGTTTTCCTGCGGTCGGGAATGTAACGGTGAGTATCGGCGTCGGCCTGGCGGATCCGGCCGACAACAGCCACAGCGCGCTGATCAAGCGCGCCGATCAGCAGCTATATCAGGCCAAGGCGGCGGGTCGCAATCAGGTGGCGTGATCAGCCCTTCTTCAATTCGCAAATCCCGTTGGCCCTGTTCTTCCCGGTGTACGACACCGCAGGCGAACCGTCGGGATTGATGCTCAGGGAAATGGTCACCCCCGTACCTTTGGCTTCGAAGTAGTTGTCGTTGAATTTCTTCAACTGGCCTTCCTTGCCATTGATGTAGATCGGGCCGCCCTCATCGGCGTGCACTTCGATCTTGCCCGGGCACGTAGCGTTGAGCAGGGGGATGCCAGCGTGGGCCAGTTCGGTGGCAAGCAGCAGCGGCGCAGCCAATAGCAAAGATTTCATGGTGGGTTCCCTGCGCCAGCTCCTGCCGTTATTGCGAGAAGGTCTGGAGGTATGCCAGCAGATTGTCGAGTTTCTCTTCATCACTCAGCCCCCAGAAAATCATCCGCGTGCCGGGCACCACGCCTTTCGGGTCCTTCAGATAGGCGATCAGCGTTTCGCGATCCCAGGTCACCCCCGAGTTCTTCATCGCCTCGGAATACACGTAATTCGCTGACGTCCCGGCAGGCCGGCCGATGATGCCGTTGAGTTGCGGGCCGAATCCGGGACGGGCCGATTCGCCGACCTGATGGCAGCCGCCGCACAGACGCGGGAAGATTTTCGCGCCGGCTTCGGGGTCGCCTGCGGCATGGCTGAATGGGCTGAACAGGCTGGAGCCGAGCATCAGAGCGAGTGACAGTGCAGCGGTATTTTTCATCGAGGGTTCCGGGTCGGTCTGCATCGGGCGCCGCAAGGGTAGCATTTTGTTTTTACAGGTAAGCGCCAACGACCTTTCTGATTTTAATCAATGCGTGACGCAACACGTCCATGTCCACCGAGCCTAATGCCAGACGAATCGCATGCGGCGCATGGCCCGACACCGAAAACGGTTCAGCCGTGGTGACGGAAATCTGCTCGTGCATCAGCTCGACGACAATCTGATCGGCGCGCACGTCTTCCGGCAACGGTAGCCACAAGAAATACGACGCCGGATGGCCAATGCCCGGCAGTCCTTTCAACACTTCGGCCGCCAGCGCCTGCCGCGCCTTGGCGTCATGGCGTTTCTGTTCCTCAAGCAACGTCACCGTGCCGTCGTCGAGCCAGCCACAGGCGATGGCGGTCATGACGCCCGGCGTGTTCCAGGTGGTGGCGCGAATGATGCGTTCCAGCGCTGGCACCATGTCGGTCGGTGCGGCGATGAAACCGACGCGCAGGCCCGTGGCGACGTTTTTCGACAGGCCCGAGACGTACACCGTGCGCTCCGGCGCCAGATCGATCAGCGTACGCGGTGGGTTTTCCACCAGAAACGCGTAGGCCGCGTCTTCGATGAGGGTCAGATCATGTCGACGGGCAATCGCCACCAACTGCTCGCGCTGCGCCAACGGCATCACCCAGCCCAGCGGATTGTGCAAGGTTGGCATGCTGTACACGGCACGCACCGAGCGGCTGCGACAGAGTCTGTCCAGCGCGGCGAGATCCGGCCCCTGATCGCTGGACGGAATCGCCACGACCTCCAGATGCAGCGCTTCGGCCAGCACCTTGAAGCCGGAATAGGTCAGCGCGTCGGCAGCAATCACATCGCCAGGTTTGAGCAACGCCATCAGCGTGACGGCCAAGCCTTGCTGGGCGCCGTTGACGATCAGCACCTGCTCGGCGTCGACAGTCACCCCGCGCGTCAGCAGGTGCCGGGCAACCGAGGCGCGCTCGTGGGCGCGTCCGGCATGCGGCTGATAACGCAGCAACGCCTCCAGATCGCCCGACAACGCCAATTGCCGCAACGCGCTGCGCAACAAATCGGCCTGACCGGGCAGCGACGGGTAATTGAAATTGAGATCGATCATGCCGACCGCCACGTCTTTCTGATCAATACCCTGCCCCGGCGACAGCGAGGTTTCACGGACAAACGTGCCACGGCCGGTCTCGCCGCTGACCAGGCCCATGGCCTCCAGCTCCGCGTACACCCGCGAAGCCGTGACCAGCGCCAGCCCTTCCTCGGCAGCCAGTTGCCGATGGGTTGGCAACCGCGTACCCGGCGGCAACTGCCCCGAGCGAATGCCCGCCGCATAGGCATCGACGATGGTCTTGTAGCGCGAACGTGGCATGCCGGATGTATCCATGACAATTCTTTGATTGTGCTGATTCTCGGCTCTAGCATGACTGCAATGCAACCCACTTCTGAGTGTGATCTGGCATGGAACGGACTTCGAATCTGACGACCCCGGCACTGGAAAAAACCAGCGGCTGGATCAACGGTTTTATCGGCGTGGTGATCTTCAGCGGTTCGCTGCCGGCCACGCGTCTGGCAGTGCTGGAGTTCGAACCGGTGTTTCTCACCGTGGTCCGCGCCGCCATCGCCGGGGTATTAGCGGTGGCGTTGTTGTGGCTGTTTCGCGAACGGCGTCCGGCGCACGATCAATGGCTGCCGCTGTTGATTGTCGCGATGGGCGTAGTGCTCGGCTTTCCCCTGCTGACCGCCCTGGCGCTGCAACACGTGACGTCGGCGCATTCGATTGTGTTTGTCGGTTTGCTGCCACTGGCCACGGCGATTTTTGCCGTGCTGCGCGGCGGTGAGCGGCCGCGACCGGTGTTCTGGATGTTTTCGATGCTCGGCAGCGCGCTGGTGGTCGGCTTTGCGCTGGCGCAAGGTCTGAGCGCCTCGCCCATTGGTGACTTGTTGATGCTCGCGGCCATTTTGGCTTGCGGCCTCGGTTATGCCGAAGGCGCAAAGCTGTCGCGAACCCTCGGCGGCTGGCAGGTGATTTGCTGGGCACTGGTGCTGTCGCTACCGCTCATGACGGTGTTGAGTGTTTGGCTGGCGCCTGCCTCGTTCGGCACGATCAGTCTGTCGGCGTGGCTGTGTCTGGGCTATGTGTCGCTGTTCAGCATGCTGATCGGTTTTGTGTTCTGGTATCGCGGCCTTGCCCAGGGTGGGATTGCCGCGGTCGGTCAGTTGCAATTGCTCCAGCCGTTTTTTGGTCTGGCGCTGGCCGCGACCCTGCTGCATGAACAGGTCAGCCTCGGCATGCTCGCTGTGACGTTGGGCGTGATTCTGTGTGTGGCCGGGGCGAAGAAATTCGCCAAATGATTTTCAGGCCCCCGCCTTCCACTCCCGCGGACTGAGCCCGGTCTTGCGCCGAAACGCCCGGGCCAGCGCCGACGGACTTTCGTAACCGACCTCCTCGGCAATCAGCGCAATCGGTTTGCCTTCGCGCAAGCGTTTCTGCGCCAGACTGACCCGCCAGCTCAGCAGATAATCAACCGGCGTCTGCCCGACAACGCGGCGAAACTGCTCAGCGAACCCGGCGCGGGACAGGTTGGCGACAGCGGCCAGATCCGCCACGCTCCAAGGTTTTTGAGGTTGCTCGTGCATCAGGTTCAAGGCGCGCGACAGACGTGGATCGGCCAACCCGGCGATCATCCCCGGTTGTTGTTCGCGACTGCTGATCAGGTGCCGCAACAGCAGAATCACCAGCAGTTCGAACAGCCGATCCATCACCGCGACGCGCCCGCAATGACCTTCGAACGCTTCCTTGAACAGCCATTCGACGGTGTTGCCCAGCTCCGGAATGTCCGTCAGTTTCAGCACCAGATAATCCGGCAGCGCCGCCGCCAGTGCATTGCCAGAGCCGCCATCGAACGTCAGCGATGCGCAGACCAATCGGGTGTCCATGGCTTCGTCGGCAAACATGCGATGGGCAAAGGGCCGGGGGAAAAAGATCAGCGATGGCTCGCTCAGGCGGACCTCACGTTCGCTGCCCGGTTTGAGCAGCAATTCACCGGCCTGCAACAAATGAACATGGCCGCATGGCTCGCCGTCGTGAACGCTGAGGCCGCAAAACGTGCCGCTGTGAAAGGTCCCGGCATTGACGCCGAAATGGCTGAGCAAGGTAGACAGGCGATCCATGGACGGCTCCAACAGTTATCGGGCGGCTTGTATTCTTTTCAGCGCTGAGACTGCGTCGCGACCTTCGCGAGCAAGCTCGCTCCCACATTTGAAATGCATTCCCCTGTGGGAGTGAGCTTGCTCGCGAAGACGGCCGTCCAGTCACCACAAATCTGTCAGCGAACGCCAGATCTGGACGATCTGCCGCATATCCTCGACGATTTGCCGCCAATGCACCAGCCTCACTCAATAACATGACCTCCATCCCCGGCGCACTTCGCACCGGACTTTCGGAGAATCACCATGAGCCGCATCCACCCTATCAGCCTCGAAACCGCCGCCGACGCCAGCCGCCCAGTGCTGGAAGGCGTGAAAAAGAAAATCGGTTTCCTGCCCAACGTCTTCACCACCCTGGCGAAAGCACCGGTAGCCCTCGAAACCTACGTGCAAGCCTCGGCAATCCTCGGCAAAACCTCGCTGAGCGCCCAGGAAAAAGAAGCGGTGTACCTCGCCACCTCACAGGTCAACGGTTGCGACTACTGCCTGGCGGCACACACCCTGTTTGCCGGCAAGGCCGGGCTCTCGGCACAGGACATCGTCGCCGCCCGCCAAGGCGAACTCAACGCCTACGCCACCCTCGCCCGTCAGTTGACCGAAAGCCGCGGCCATTTGAGCGATGACCAGATCGCCGCCGCCCGCGCTTCCGGCATCGATGACGTGAAGATCATTGAAGTGATTGCACTGGTGGCCGTGCAGAGCCTGACCAACTACCTGAACAATGCGGCGCTGACCGATATCGACTTCCCGGCCATCTGAATCCGGCCACACAAAACCTGTGGGAGCTGACCTGCTCGCGATGGCGGTGTGTCATTCAAAGCATCTTTGAATGACACACCGCCATCGCGAGCAGGCTCACTCCTACAGTTGGTTCGGGTACATCAGCAAGAGATTGGTCGGCTGGCAGGCCGCCTTCGCGAGCAGGCTCGCTCCCACAGTTTTAACGTGCGTACAACCCCAGCGGCAAAGCCGCCCCACTCAACAGGATGAGCGTTAGCTCGGCTGCCGCTCTTGATCTTGATCCAAGGGCGACTTCGGAAGGCTGAGTGGAGGGATTGATCCGGGCGTGGGAGCGCAGCGACCGTTTGGCGAAGCCAAACACAGCGAGAGGAGGTGCAGCGAAGCAAACCGTAGACGCTGCGCCCGGATCGATCCCGGAGCGAAGGAACCCCGAGCCCCAGCGAGCGGGCCGCACGTAGGAGCAAGCGTTTTTTTGCTTACTTTTTTTAGGCGTTTGTAAAAAAAGTGAGTCGCCGTAAGGGCGAAACCCTAAGTGGCCGTGACCGCAGAAACGGATATGTACTCCCTAATCCAGACAACCATAGCCAACGCCCACGGCTGATCAGTGATGCTCCTCACCCGCCCGCTTCAGCAATTTCTTGCACCGCTCAGACAAATGAAACACCTGCAAATGCTTACCCGCCTTGGCATAGCGCTCGCGCAAAGTCTTCAACGCCGCAATCGCCGAATAATCGACAAAACTCAAATGCCGACAATCCAAAGTCACCCGAGCCGGATCATTGGCCGGATCAAACTGATTGAGAAACGGCGCAGTCGAGGCAAAAAACAACGTGCCATGCAGACGATAAAGCTTGCTGCCATCAGCCTCCAAATGCTCATCGGCGTACAACTCACGCGCCTGCTGCCAGGCAAAGTTGAGCGCCGCAATAATGATGCCGCACAGCACAGCAGTGGCCAGATCGGTGAACACAGTGATGGTAGTCACAGCAATGATCACCAGCACATCATTGAGCGGCACTTTGTTCACCACCCGCAACGACGCCCAGGCGAAGGTTTGCTGCGACACCACAAACATCACGCCGACCAGCGCCGCCAAGGGAATACGCTCGATCAGCGGCGACAGAAACAGGATAAACAACAGAATCAGCACGCCAGCGACCACGCCAGACAAACGCCCGCGCCCGCCGGAGCTGAGGTTAATGACGGTCTGGCCGATCATCGCGCACCCGCCCATACCGCCGAACGCACCCGAGACCATATTCGCCGCACCAAGCGCTACGCACTCACGATCCGGATAACCACGGGTTTCAGTGATTTCGTCGGTGAGGTTCAACGTCAGCAGGGTTTCCAGCAGACCGACCAGCGCCATCAAAATCGCGTAAGGCGCAATGATGCGCAGGGTTTCGACATTCCACGGGATGTCCGGCAAAGCGAAAGTCGGCAAGCCACCGGCAATGTGCGCCATGTCACCGAGGGTGCGGGTCGGCAGGCCGAACAGGTAGACCAACAGGCCGACGCCGAGGATCGCCACCAACGCCGGTGGCACCGCTTTCGTCAGACGCGGCAGGATATAAACGATAGCCATGGTCAGCGCCACCAGCCCAGTCATCAGGTACAGCGGCGTACCGCTGAGCCAGTCCTCACCGCTCTTGAAATGCTCCAGTTGCGCCAGCGCAATGATGATCGCCAGACCGTTGACGAAACCGAGCATCACCGAATGCGGCACCATGCGCACCAGTTTGCCCAGGCGCAGCAGCCCGAACGCCATCATGATCAGACCGCCGAGCAACACCGTCGCCAGCAAATACTGCACGCCGTGCTGCACCACCAGCGCGACGATGACCACGGCCATCGAACCCGCCGCGCCGGAGACCATACCCGGCCGGCCGCCGAACAACGCCGTCAGCGTACAAATGATGAAGGCGCCATACAGGCCCATCAGTGGGTTGAGGTGCGCCACCAGCGCGAACGCAATGCATTCGGGCAACAGGGCAAACGAGGTGGTGAGTCCGGCCAGGACATCGGCGCGCAGACGAATCGGTTTCATGGCTTACCTGATTGAGCGGCCGTCGAGCGCGGCAGCAGGTGTTCGGGAAAAAGAGGGTTGCGGATGTTACGGAATTGTCGCGGATCGGGCCAGTGAACGCTGACACCTATCGGCTCGGGCTTTATGCTGGCGTGTTCGTGTATTCATCGAGTCCGACATGTCTGCATTTCTGACGTCCCGCGAAGTGTGCCAGCGTTTGCGTGAAGCGGCGCTCGGTGTGCTCGCGTTCAAAGTCTGCGAAGCACCTGCCGAGACCGGGCTGGTCACAGTCGATATCGACGGCTGGCGCCTGCTGCTGGATTTTGCCGAGGGGCGATTACATCACTGTGAATCCGCCCGCAGCGGCGATGGACAAGAAGGCTCGCTAGAGCGTTGGCAGCGTTTTGGCACCGACCCGGTGAGCCTGCTCAGTACCTGGGAATTGGCGCAGATCGAGCAATTGCTCAACGCGCAAACGAACGAGGTTGCCCAATGATGGCACTCTGCCCATAATTCGCGCCCTCCTCTATTCCCACGCAAGGAACTGCCGTGAAGAAGTCGCTGTTGTTGATCCCGATGCTGGCCCTGCTGTTGCAAGGCTGTGGCATGACCATGACCCGTTACGAGCCGAGCTTCGAGAACGTCCAGAAGCTCAAGCAAACCCCGCCGCTGCACGCGATCAGCAATCCTCAGGTCACCGCCGAATCCGGTGAAGGTTCGTTGGTGGTTCGCGCCAACCCGGTGCGCTCGCCGTCCGGCAGCATCCCGGCGCATATTCAGGACGCGATCACTGAAGAACTGCGCAAGGCTGGTCTGCTCGATCCGCAGGCGCAGCGTCAGTTGAAAGTGCTGGTGGTGAAAAACGAACTGTCCGCCGGCATGGGCACCGGCGACGGCGAACTGGCCGCACGCTTCACTCTGCTCAACGGTAACGATGTGGTGTACGACGCCACCAAGAATGTCAGCAGCCAGTGGAGCAGCAGCTTCTTCGGCTTCATTGCGATTCCGAATGCGGTCAACGCTTACAACCCGATGGTGCGTGATTTGCTCAAGGAACTGTACAGCGATCCGCAGTTCATTCAGGCCCTGAAGTAAGGGCAAAAAAAGAGCCGCAATTGCGGCTCTTTTTTTTCGCTTCAAACCCGTGGAATACGAGTTTCGAGTGCCGAGTACTTCAGGTTCTTGCTATCAACCATCTGCTTGAGCAGCGCGTTGACCTGACGGGTAAAGGTGTCATTCACCGCTTCTTTAGGGGTGTTGGCCATCAGCGGGATAAACCAGATGCCGAACCAGGTGCCGACCGCATCGTGGTTGCTCGCGGTGGTCAGGGCCTGACCTTGGCCATCCAAGCCTTCCAGGCTCAAGGTGTACTGATCGGTGCCGTACGCCGGGATCACCATCATGCTGAAGCCGCTGATGAAGGCCAATACCATGGAACCGGCATTCGGCGGATGGTTGTACATTTTCAGACGCAGGCTGTAGTCGCCCGGCTGCTTCTGGAATTCATCCAGGGTGACACGGCCGAACAGGCCCGAATCGGTGAGAATTTTTTGCAGCTGCGGTTTCAGTTGATCGCGCGCTTGCGGCACTTCCACGGCGGAACCGCTTTTCGGTTCGCCCTGATAAAAATCGAAATCCACGTAGACGTTTGGCTTGTTGGCATAGTTGGCCATCGACGGCATCGTCACTGGCGCTACTTCGTCTTTGGTGAAACTGGCACAACCGCCCAGCGCGAGTACCAACCCCAGCGCCAGAATTTTCCCGAATTGCATGATGTCCGTCCCTATGTGTACAAAACCAAATGATGGCATTGAGCCTCCATTGCGAAGGCCGGGCGGATTCTAGAGAGAGCGGCGGTCGGGCGATAGCCTGAATTCAGGAAATCGGCAAAAAAACTTGCTCAGTCCTGCCGCAAGTCGAGAATGTAGGTGTAATAACCGCTGTCACGCACGTAGCCGAGGGATTCGTACAAGCCTTGCGCCGTGAAGTTGTCGGTAGCGGTTTCCAGCACCAGCCCCTTGGCGCCGCTCGCCAAGGCAAAGTCACGCGCCGTATTCATCAGCAATCGACCCACCCCGCGCCCACGGGCGGCGGGTGCGGTGAACAGATCGCTGAGCAGCCAGGTGCGGTGGGCATCGATGGACGAGAACGTCGGATACAACTGCACAAAACCCAGCGCCTCGCCGTGTTCATCCTGCACGAGAAAAATCGCCGATTCGCTGGCAGCCATGCGTTCAGCGATGAAGGCCCGCGATTGCGCAAGGTTCGACGGCTGCTGGTAAAAGCCTCGATAAGCGTCGAACAACGGCGCCACCGCATCCAGGTGTGTTGCGTCGGCACGCACTGCTTGAAGGGTCATGTTTCTGCTCCGTGTCCAATCAATGATCGAAACAGCATAGCGCTGCCCTTCGAGTGTGGTGGTGACGCCGCTGGAGAGTGAGATTCGTGGGGTTTTGTTTGCGACGTAAGGATTTTCGGATCAGGGCATGGAATCCAAAGGGATCGAGCGATTTCCATTCGTGCGTTGGTACCAGGCTTGCAGAACATCGGGCAGACGCCCTTTCCATTTCACAGCGTTGGTGTAATAGCGTGCCCGCTGCTGACCTTGTTCATCGTAGGTCAGCAGGATGATCCAGAAACGCTGGTCGGTTGTGCTCATGATGATGCCGGTGCCACCCAGGCCGCGCATCCACATTTCCACGACCTGACTGCCCGGCACGTCGGCTGAGGGATCACCGATGTGCAAGGTGCCCGAAAGCTCAACGAGCCTTTCATAATCGTCCTTGAGCAATCCATGCAGCGCCTGGTTTTCCTCCGGCGTCCGCGCCAGGCCAAGGCTGAGCATGTCGTAATCAAGTGTCAGCGGTTGTTCCGAGGCGATGTAAGTGCCGGCGTAATACACCCCCATACCGCCACCGCAATCGGCATCTGCGCCGACTTGCGAGACATTCAGAACGCCATTGATGGGGGTAAAAGTCAACGCGCACTCACCATCGGCGTAATGCGCTTCTTTGCCTTGAAATACGGCGACGCCTTCGAGATTTCCCGAGTTGGCACCCTCGCCCGCCGCAATATCAAAGGTGATGTGCGCCGCATCGCGACGATGGGTTGTCAGCGTTGCCGCCGTTGAAGTATTCGCAGGAATGAGCTGCCAGGTCGCGTCCCAACTGAAGGGCTGAGTAGCGTGTTCCAGTTCGGCCAGACGCATCAAATACTGGCGACGTAGACAGGCGCTCAGCGCGCCACAGGCGTTACGACCTTTCAGCCATTGTCGTTGGTCGGTCTTGAGCGCCTTGGGATCGGGGACTTTGGCGAGGGTCGAGCGCCAACGCTCTGCGAGCTGCTCATCAAGTTGCGAAAGATACGGATCACCGCAAATGGCTTTTTCGGTTTTGCTAGCGGCGCTGGCGCAATCGAAACTGCTGGCCTGGGTGACAGCGGCAAACGCAAGGGGCGTCAGCACCAAGGTGTGACGCAGGGAGATCGCAAACATCGACAGATTCCATTCTTCGGACGGCGCGCAGTATGCCAGTGCTGCTGCCGAAAATCCCCACTGTAGGAGTGAGCCTGCTCGCGATAGCGTCCAGTCAGAAAATGGTGCACCAACTGACCCACAGCTATCGCGAGCAGGCTCACTCCTACAGGTTTTGTGCGCGCTGTCAGAACATGATGTCGGCGGCGGGTTTGACGTCGATACGCGCCACGGAGCCAGTCAGGTGCGCCAGATCCTTGTTGTGTTCGGCAATGATGTCTTCGGCACTCATGTTGCCGTTGTCGATCGTCGAATGTGCGTCTGCGGCGAGCACCACGTCATAACCCAATTGATGGGCCTGGCGCACGGTGGCATTGACGCAGTAATCGGTTTGCAGACCGCAGATGACCAGTTTTTCGAAATCTTCGCTCGGCAACAGCTTGCGCAAATCCGTCTGATAGAACGAATCCGGAGTGGTCTTGCCTACGAGCAGATCCTCAGGCGATGTCTCGAGCCCTTCGGCCAGTTGCCAGCCTTCGGCACCATGGGCCAACGGACTGTCCTTTTCTTCATGCTGGATCAGCACCACCGGCACGCCGGCCTTGCGGGCGCGGGCGCTGAGGCCGTTGATGGTGTCGATTACACGGTGAATGTCATGGCACTGGTATTCGCCCGAGCAGAGGGCGCGCTGGACGTCGATGATCAATAATGCGGTGGTCATGATGAGCCTTCCTTGATCAGTCCTTGAGACAGGGGCGGACGTTAGCCCGCCCCCTTTTTACGCCCCTCAGTAACCCAGTGACAAGCCCGTGTTGCGGCGTGGATCGTTAGCGCCGTAGAAGCGGTTTTTGCCGACCGGCTTACCGCCCAGCGACGGTGCGCCGACCAGAATCGCGGCGATGTGGTTAGCGTCCTGCGGGCCGGCAAACTTGTGCCCCCAGCTCTCGAGAATTTTCTTCGTGTCCGGGCTGGCGGCGAAGTCTTCGAGGTTGGTTTCCTCCGGCATCCACTGCTGATGGAAGCGTGGCGCATCGACCGCTTCCTGCAGGCCCATGCCGTAGTCGATAACGTTGAGCATGGTCAGCAACGTCGCCGTGATGATGCGACTGCCGCCCGGTGTGCCGACGACCATCACCACCTTGCCATCCTTAGTGACGATGGTCGGGCTCATCGATGACAGCGGTGCCTTGCCCGGCGCGATGGCGTTGGCTTCACCCTGCACCAGACCGTACATGTTCGGCACGCCGACCTTGGAAGTGAAGTCATCCATTTCATCGTTGAGGATCACCCCGGTCTTGCTCGCCATCACGCCCGCGCCGAACCAGTCGTTGAGGGTGTAGGTGACCGACACCGCATTGCCCCACTTGTCGACGATCGAATAGTGGGTGGTGTTGCTGCCTTCATGGGGCGCTACGCCGGGCTTGAGTTCAGCCGACACCCCGGCCCTTTGCGGCTGGATGGCGTCGCGCAGTTTGGTCGCGTAGTTCTTGTCCAGCAGATGCTCGATCGGGTTTTTGACGAAATCCGGATCGCCAAGGTAGCTGTTGCGATCGACATAAGCGTGGCGCATGGCTTCGATCTGATAATGCATGCCCTGGGCCGAATGGAAGCCCAGATCCTTCATCGGATAGCCCTCGAGGATGTTCATGATCTGGCAGATCACCACCCCGCCGGAGCTTGGCGGTGGCGCCGAGACCACATGGTAACCACGGTAGTCGCACTCCACCGGGGCCAGTTCGCGAGTCTTGTATTTATCGAGGTCAGCCTGGGTGATGATGCCTTTGTTGGCCTGACTGGAGGTGACGATGGCATCGGCGACCCAGCCTTTATAAAAGCCGTCGGCGCCTTTCTCGGAAATGGTCCGCAGGGTCTTGCCGAGGTCCTTCTGTACCAGTTTCTGCCCGACCTGCATCGGCTCGCCGTTGTGCAGGAAGATCGAGCCGGAGTCGCGCATGTCCTTCTTGAATACGTCGGTGGCGTACTCCAGCAGCTCGACGTCACCCTGCTCCAGTGCAAAGCCCTCTTCAGCCAGTTTGATCGCCGGTGCAATCATTTCCTTGCGTGGCTTGGTCCCGTATTTGCTCAGTGCCAGTTCCATACCGGAGACCGTGCCGGGCACACCCACTGCCAAATGGCCACGGGTACTCAGTTCAGGAATGACGTTGCCTTCCTTGTCCAGGTACATATTGGCGGTGGCCGCCAGCGGCGCTTTTTCGCGGAAATCGAGGAAAGTCTTGCGCCCGTCTGCCAGTTGAATGGTCATGAAACCGCCACCACCGAGGTTGCCTGCTGCGGGATAAACCACCGCCAGCGCATAGCCCACCGCGACCGCCGCATCGACGGCATTGCCGCCACTTTTCAATACGTCGACGCCCACATGGGTCGCCAGATGTTGCGCGGTGACCACCATGCCGTTTTCCGCAGCAACCGGTGCTACCGACGCGGCGTGAGCCATGAGACAGCTGAGTGCCAGTGAGGTCGCTATCAGCGATTTGGCCAAAGGTTCGTACTTCATGAGTCGATCTCTTTTTTTGTTTTAGGGTCTGTGCAAAACAGAGCGGGCAACGCTTCAAGAGCAACAAGCAGTATGGTCGGCTTTGCGTATTGCGCCTCCCCGCTCAGGCAGTATGCTGGGCGCTGTTGCCGCGCTGATCAGGAACCTGCCGTCATGTCTTACACGTTCATCACCCTGCCCTCGCCCGTCGGCGAGCTGAAGCTGGTCGCGAACGGTTCACGACTGGCGGCCATCCTCTGGGAAAACGACAAACCGAACCGCGTGCGCCTCGGCCCGATGAGTGAGGCCCCCGACAATCCGATCCTGATTCGAACGGCTCGACAACTTGAAGAATATTTTTCCGGGACGCGTGACTGTTTTGATCTGGAACTGGATTTCGCCGGCACCGACTTTCAGAAAAAGGTCTGGGCGGCGCTGCTGACCATTCCATTTGGTGAGACGCGCACCTACAGCCAGATTGCCGAGCAGATTGGCAATCCCACTGCTGTTCGGGCCGTGGGCGCTGCGAACGGACGCAATCCGATCTCCATTGTCGCGCCGTGTCATCGGGTGATCGGCGCGTCAGGGAAGCTGACCGGATTTGCTGGCGGGCTCGAGGCGAAAGAGCGCTTGCTGACCCTGGAGGGTGGACCGTGGTCGCAAATTGGCAAAACCGGCGAACTGTTCTGAATCAAGCGCCGAACAGATTATTCATCGCCGCATACTGCAACAGCATGATGGTCTTGGCGTCGCAGATCTCACCGCGCTGAAACGCTGCCAACGCGTCGTCGAATCGCCACTCCAGCACTTCCAGTTCCTCAGTCTCCTCTTCCAAACCACCACCGTCGCTGACCTTCGCTGCCGCGTCGTATTCGGCAATGAAAAAATGCAGCTTCTCGGTCACCGAACCGGGACTCATGTAGGCCTCGAATACCTTCTTTACATCGTGCACGCGATAACCGGTTTCTTCCTCGGCTTCATCCCGAATCCGTTGCTCCGGTGCAGCACCTTCGAGCAGCCCGGCCGCTACTTCGATCAGCAAACCATCATGACCATTGACGAACACCGGCAAGCGGAACTGCCGGGTCAGCACCACCGTGCGCTGTTCGCGGTTGAACAGCAAAATCGCTGCACCGTTGCCGCGGTCGTAAACCTCACGGGTCTGACGCTGCCACTCGCCGTTGTTGCGGTGATAGTCGAAGGTGATTTTCTTGAGTAGATACCAGTCATGGGACAACACCTGAGTGTCGACGATGTTGACCCGCTCGGCTGTGTTGGACATGACGCTTGATCCTGTTCCTGAGTAAGCCGCCATGGTCGAATAATTGCGCAAACAAAAAAAGCCCGGCAGCGCTACCGGGCTTCTTTATTTGCAACTAATGAGCGATGAGCGATTGCATGTCACCAACAGCCTGCTCAGCGGCAGGAACCCCGTGAATCAAAGGCCCATAACGCCGGCTGAACTCCCAGTTGTATGGCATGCCATCCTTGCTGGTGCCGTTGTCCCAGTTCACCGACCAGGTCATCAAGCCTTTGATCGGTATCCCCTTGATCGCCAGACGTTTGAGGACATTCCCGACCACGGTTTTGTCGATCACATACCCGGTGGCTGCCGCATCATTGTTGGCCGGAAGGCCGATAACGAACTTGTCCGCCGGAATCCGGGTGAAACCGCGAGTACCGGTCACCAGGCTTTCAGTCAGGTAGTAAAGGAAATCCTCCTTCAGCGCATCGTTGTTCTGCGCAATCCACGCACCCGCGCCGTTGTTGGCTTCCGGTACCCAGACACCGTCACCGCCCTGGTTGTAGAACTGTGGGGCGACAAAGTCGTAGTAGCCGTCCAGTGCCTGCAGGTAGCTCACGTATTTGCCGGTGCTGGTCAGGTAAGGAAACTCCGGGGCCATGCTGATGATGAAATGTTTGCCTTGGCCTGCGTAGTGATCCTTGACCAGTTTCAGTGCGGCCGGCAGGACGGTCTTGTTGGCAGCGAAATCAATCGCGCTCTGTTCAAGATCGATATCCAGTCCGTCGAAGCCATAGGTTTCCACCAGACGGATGATCTCATTGGCTAGCGGTTGTTCCTGACCACTGCGCAACTCGATATGCGCATCGGCGCCACCGAGGGAAATCAGCACTGCCCGTCCCTGGCTGTTGAGCACGCCGACCTGACGGCGGAACTCGGCATCGGAAACGTTGAACGGCTTGAAGGTCGGAATCCCGCTGCCCTTCATAAAGGCCACCGCGACCACGTTGTACTCCTTGGGCACTTGCTCCAGCGAAAGGCTGGCGAAGCGGCCTTGGCGGTAACCATCGCTCGAACCCGCCGGCCAGTTGTGCCAGAAGCCCATGAGGATCTTCTTGCCGGCAATGCTCGGCATCAGCGAGGCGGCATCGCTCGCAGCGTTTTGCACTAAAGAGAAATCGATTTTTGACATGTTCTAATCCTTCAGAACGTGTGGGTTTGGCGACGCAGCGCCGTTATTTGAAGTCGACGTCGAATGCCTGATAGAAGGCGTTGCCGGTGTTGGCGACGATCCACATCAGCACGATCACGTGATGGCCCTTCTTGTTGGCTGGCAGTTTCACCGTGTGATTGACCTTGGCCTTCAGCTCATTCGGGTAGCTGTAATAAGGCACCTGAGTGTAGAAGTCCTCGAAGAACGGTTGGGTTTCCAATTGCTCACGAGTGATGCGCTGTTTCGGGTCCCAGCCGTCCTTGGTGATCAGCCAGCGATAACCACGGGTGGTGTGCGGCGCGGTGTATTCCCATTTGATTTCGAGGGTTTGTCCCGGGGTGACATTGAGCAGCGGCCAGGTGAACGGACGAGCGAGTTTCTTGCTCATCTCTTCATTGGTGAAGTTCACACAGTCGCGGGCATCACTCTTGCCACCGCTGAGAATGTAGCCGTCGGCCGGTGGCGTGACACTGTCCGAATCGCTCTGGTATGGCGCCGGAAACGGCCCCGCTGCCAGCGCCGGGAAATTCTTGCCGCCTTCCATTTCGTTGACCTGCCAGGCACCGAGCAATCCTTGCTCAATGGCAACCGCACCGCGGCTTGCAGGGGAAATGACACGACCGTGTCGCAGTTGGGTTTGTGGTTGATTCATGTTTTTCACTCCGTTGATTTAAGAACTCTCCTTTCCGAGGAGAGGCCTTCAAGCTAACGGAGGCGAATTTTTTGTCCATCGGCGGTTTTGTCGCAGTCAGCGGAGGAAATCCAGCAAAACAGCGCGAACACTGGATGGATATACAGCCATCTACGATAACGCCCACCCGAGATAGCGCCAAAAGATTACACGCCGATGCTGCAAAAACTGCCATTCAGTACTCACGACAGTTGTGCCTGGAACTCCTTTTCGTATTGCCCGGCCAGTTGTATTTTCTGTTTTTCGTTGAGCAATTTGCCAGCCATCTGGAAGAACTTCTGTTCCTCTTCCTTCAGGTGATGGTGAACTTTGTCAGAGAGCTTTTTAGCGGTGGCCAGCCACGCCGGACTGGACATCTCGGTCTCGTCGAGTTCTTCCATCATCTCGTCCATTTCATGGTGTTCAGCGATGGCATGGCGGCTCAGATCGACACCCTCATCAAGCTCCATCAACGGAATGTAGAAATGGCGCTCCTCAGCAGTTTCATGGGCCTGGAGTTCTGCCTTGAGCTGTTTGTAGGCTTCGACCCGCTCAGGCGTGTCACCGCTGGTTTCGATCAAGGTCTTGGCGTAAGTACGCTGGCGGTCATGGCTTTCGCGAAGGGCTTCGAAAATATTCATGGGGGTTCCTCATCAACCGCGTGCTGGAATGACGCTGTAACAGCTAGACCCCGGCGCGTGAGCGGCAGTTCCAAAGGGTTGAAGCAGGGCTTGGAAGATGGCCGTGCGGCAGGATAGGCTGCGAACTCAAACAACAAGGAAGTCATGCATGAACCTGCGTATCGAGCTGTCACAAAACCCGACCGAAGAAGAACGCACAGCCATCCTCGCGCCGCTGCGTGCGCACAATGTTGCCAAAGCCGGACCGTCGACCTTCGAGCCGATCGCTCTGTTAGTACGTGATGAACACGACGCGATTCTAGGTGGTTTGTATGCCCACACGTTCTATCGTTGGCTGTTCATTGAGTTACTGGCCGTGCCGGAGCAGGGTCGCGGCAAGGGTATCGGCTCGCAGTTGATGCAGAGAGCGGAAGATCTGGCACGGGAAAAAGACTGCGTTGGCATCTGGCTCGACACCTTCTCCTTCCAGGCACCGGAGTTTTACAAGAAGCTTGGATTTAGCGAATGCGGAGAGATTCTGGATTATCCACTGGGGCATAAGCGGCATTTCTTTCAGAAGCGATTGATCGGTTGAATGTTGCGGCCCCTTCGCGAGCAGGCTCGCTCCCACATTTTGGAGTGAGCCTGTCGCGATGCCGGCAGCCGCGTCAACGCATGATCAGAGGCAGGTCGCCAACGCCGCCAACCGGCGCTTGGCGACAAAGTCATCCTTCTGCGCGTAGTAATTCAGCGTCGTGCCCGATGCTTCGGTGATCACGTCGACAAACGACTCCGCCGAACGGGTGTACACCGTGGTACCGCCCTGCTTGCGCGGTTCCAGATACGCCGCCGCATCCACACCGAACACCGCTTCGTCCTGCCAGCCAAACTGCACACATTGCGCCACAACTTTTTCAGCCTTGTCCGACGTCAACACCTTGTACGGGGTTTTCGTTCGAGCATCGTCCATCACCGAGCCTGCGCAACCGGCCAGCAATGTCGCCGCCAGCGCTACCATCAGAATTCGCATTGCATTCGCTCATTCAGAAAAAAGCGGACTGTATCATCGCAGCAGCAGGAATCGTTCTGCTTTACTGCATTTATAGCGCGACACACGCCAGCCGCTGCGGCAACCTAAGACCATCAGCCTCACAAGGAAAATACATGGCGCCTACCGACCAGCGACATGAACATGCCCTGAAAGTGTTCCTCGACGCGCGTCCCGAACTGCGCGAATCCCTTGACCACCTCAACCCGTTACTGGCCCAGGCCAAGGGTGAAACTCAAGCGCAGTATCGCGAAGAGCGTCTGCATGAGGCTTTTGAAGCTGAAGCGGAAAGCCTCGGACTGTTCGCTTGGGAATTGACCTTGCAACTGACGGCCGAGTCACCTGAGGAATACCAGGCGCAGCGTCTGGAAGTGCATCGCGAAGTCGCGGAAATGGCCGGAATGGATTGGCTGGAATATTGCGATCTGTATGGCATAGAGCCGTAACCTCCGTCTAAGGACACCGCCACTCATGCTGCCATCCGCCTCGACTCACCGCGCCAGCCCCGGCCATCTGCACACGCAAAAGTGGCGCGGTCGAGTGGGTCTGGCGCTGGTTGCCAGCCTCTCGGTGCTGGCCGGAATGACCGACGCCATTGGCTTTATGGCCAGCGGCGATTTCGTCTCGTTCATGAGCGGCAACACCACCCGACTCGCCGTGGCGATCAGTGATGGCGATTTCGGGTTGACCGTGCGTTTGTTGATCCTCGTCGCAACATTTATTGTCGGGAATGCCTTGGGGGTTGTCGTCGCACGTTTCGGCGGACGCCGGGCGTTACCGCTGCTGCTGTGTATTGCCACCCTGCTGTGCGCGGCGGCGGCCTGGCCATTCGACACACAATTACCGGCGCTGCTGGCGGCGATCATTGCGATGGGCATGCTCAACGCGGCGGTCGAAGAGGTGAATGGCCTGCCGGTCGGACTCACTTATGTCACCGGCGCGTTGTCGCGGTTCGGCCGTGGACTGGGTCGCTGGATGCTTGGCGAACGGCGCAGTGGCTGGCGGGTGCAACTGGTGCCTTGGAGCGGGATGTTTATCGGCGCGATTCTGGGGGCGGTGCTGGAACACCATTTGGGACTTCAAGCAATGTTTGTCAGCGGTTTGCTGGCCGCGATGATCGGGCTGCTCTCGCTGAAAATCCCGCGACGCTGGCAGCTGGGCTATATGCCCCGCTAATCAACGCCCGACCCGTACTCCCTGTAGGAGCTGTCGAGTGAAACGAGGCTGCGATCTTTTGATCTTGTTTCTCAAAATCAAAATCAACAGATCGCAGCGGGCCGCAGCTCCTACAGAGATCGTGTTTCCCTGTAAGCGCTGCGATCCTTTGCGGTCTGCAATGCTTTATCATGGCCACAGTTCTGCTGATCGAGTCCGTCATGAAGTTCGCCATTGCGCTGTTTTCCGCCGCCCATGCGCCCTCCTCGAGCCGCGCCCTGTTGTTTGCGCGAGCCGCGCTGGCCGGTGGGCATGAGATTGTCCGGCTGTTTTTCTATCAGGACGGCGTCTATAACGCTTCGGATGCGGTGGTCACCCCGCAGGACGAACTGGACCTGCCTAAACAATGGCGCACCTTCATCACCGAACAGAAGCTGGACGGCGTGGTGTGCATCGCCGCCGCCCTGCGCCGTGGTGCGCTGAACGCTGAAGAAGCCAAGCGCTATCAGCGTGAAGCGATTTCGGTCAGCGCGCCGTGGGAATTGTCCGGCCTCGGTCAGTTGCATGACGCGGTACAAGACGCTGACCGCTTGATCTGCTTCGGAGGTGCGTGAGATGGCCAAGTCCCTGTTGATCATCAGCCGCCAGTCGCCCTGGTCAGGCCCCGGCGCCCGTGAAGCGCTGGACATCGTGCTGGCCGGTGGCGCGTTCGATCTGCCGATCGGCTTGTTGTTTCTCGATGACGGCGTGCTGCAACTCGCTGCTGGGCAGAACGCCAAAGCCCTGCAACAGAAAGACCTCAGCGCCAACCTGCAGGCATTGCCGATGTTTGGTGTCGAAGAACTGTTTTACTGCGCCGACAGCGCCAGCTCGCGTGGTCTCGGCAATGTGTCGCTGGACGAAGCGCAGCCGCTGGCCGCCGAACAAATCACCGCCCTTATTGACCGCTACGACCAGGTGATCACCCTCTGATGTCGACTTTGCATGTGTTGTCTCATTCCCCGTTCGGCGACGATCGCCTGACCAGTTGCCTGCGCCTGATCGGCAGCGCTGATGCCCTGCTGCTGTCCGGCGATGCCGTCTATGCATTGCAACCGGGTACCGCGCCATTCACCGATCTGCAAAGCCGCCAGATCAAACTGTGGGTTCTGGCCGAAGATGCACAGGCTCGCGCCATCGAAGTACCGGACTGGGCCAATGCCATCGATTATCCGGCCTTCGTCGAGCTGTCGATCCACCACGACAAGGTCAACAGCTGGCTATGAACTTCATGACCGTCGGCGCCCGCGCCATCGAACTGGACAAGGACGGTTTTCTTGTCGACCTGAGCGACTGGTCGGCTGATGTTGCCAGCGCCCTCGCCGCTGCCGAAGAGATCGAGCTGACCCCGGAGCACTGGGAAGTCCTCGAGCTGCTTCGCAGTTTCTACGCCGAATTCCAGTTGTCCCCAGCGACGCGCCCGCTGATCAAGTACACCGCGCTGAAACTCGGCCCGGACAAAGGCAACAGCCTGCACCTGAACCGACTGTTCAAAGGCACCCCTGCCAAACTCGCCGCGAAACTGGCGGGCCTGCCCAAACCGACGAATTGCTTATGACCGACTTTCCAGCGCTGACCCTCGAAACGCCCGCCGAGCACCCCTTCGCCCAGTTCGTGCGCATCCTCGGCAAGGGCAAACGTGGCGCTCGCGACCTGACGCGCGAAGAGGCCCGCGAAGCCATGGGCCTGGTCCTTGACGAAAAGGTCGAGGACACCCAGCTCGGCGCGTTCCTGATGTTGCTGCGGCACAAGGAAGAAAGCGCCGAGGAGATGGCCGGCTTCACCGAAGCCCTGCGCGAGCGCTTGCAGGCGCCGAAGCTGAACGTTGACCTGGACTGGCCAACCTATGCCGGCAAGAAGCGGCATCTGCCGTGGTACCTGCTGGCGGCCAAGTGTCTGGCACAGAACGGCGTAAGCATTTTCATGCACGGCGGCGGCGCTCATACCGCCGGGCGTCTTTACAGCGAGCAGTTGCTTGGCGAATTGAACATCCCCTTGTGCCGCACCTGGCAGCAAGTCGGCACGGCGCTGGATGACGGTGGACTGGCGTTCATGCCGCTGGTGGACTGGGCGCCGCAACTGCAGAAGATGATCGACCTGCGGAACACCTTGGGCCTGCGTTCACCGATTCATTCGCTGGCGCGGATTCTCAATCCACTTGGCGCGCGTTGCGGGCTGCAAAGCATTTTCCATCCTGGCTATCAGGCCGTGCATCGCGATGCCAGCGGCTTGCTTGGCGATACGGCGATTGTGGTCAAGGGTGACGGCGGCGAAATCGAGATCAACCCGGATGCCGACAGCCACCTCTACGGCACCACCGGCGGTGAGAGCTGGGACGAGGAATGGCCGCAATTGTCGGCGCAGCGCCACGTCAAACCCGCAACCCTGGATGTTGAACATCTGAAAGCGGTGTGGCGTGGTGAGGTGGTCGACAGCTATCCGCAAATGGCCCTGATTGCGACCATGGCCCTGGCCTTGCGTGGTCTCGGCCAAAGCCGTGAGCAAGCCTTCGCAACCGCCGAGCAGTACTGGGCCGCGCGGAACAAATCGATTTAACCGATCATTCGCGCCTGATCTTTGCGCTTTTTGTTCGAACTCATCGGAATAGACTCGACTCCAACGATTATTGGTTTACGGAGTCTTGATCATGGGTTTACTCGTCGATGGCCACTGGCAGGACAAGTGGTACGAAAGCAGCAAGGACGGCGCGTTCCAGCGCGAACAGGCCAAGCGCCGCAACTGGGTCACCGCCGACGGTGAACCCGGCCCCAGCGGTGAAGGCGGTTTTGCCGCTGAAGCGGGGCGCTATCACCTCTACGTTTCCCTAGCCTGCCCATGGGCGCATCGCACGTTGATCCTGCGCAAGCTCAAAGGCCTGGAAAGCCTCATCGATGTCTCGGTGGTGAGTTGGTTGATGCTGGAGAACGGCTGGACCTTCGACAAAGCACTCGGCTCGACGGGCGATAAGCTCGACGGTTTTGAATTCATGCACCAGCGCTATACCGCCGACACGGCGGATTACACCGGCCGCGTCACCGTACCGGTGCTGTGGGACAAAAGGCTCAAGCGCATCGTCAGCAATGAATCGGCGGAAATCATCCGCATGTTCAACAGCGCGTTTGATGATCTGACCGGCAATGATCTGGATTTCTACCCGGCGCCGTTGCGCGGTGAGATTGATGCGCTGAACGAGCGGATCTATCCGGCGGTAAACAACGGCGTGTATCGCGCAGGTTTTGCCACGTCGCAACAGGCTTATGAAGAAGCGTTCGATGAGGTGTTTGCCGAGCTGGATCATCTGGAGCGAGTGCTGGGTGCCAATCGCTACCTGTCGGGTGAGTACCTGACGGAAGCGGACATCCGCTTGTTCACCACGATGATTCGTTTTGACGCGGTGTACCACGGGCACTTCAAGTGCAACCTGCGGCGGATTGCCGGTTACCCGAATCTGTCGAACTGGCTGCGGGAGATGTATCAGCTGCCGGGGGTTGGCGAGACTGTGGACTTCCAGCACATCAAGAATCACTACTACGGCAGTCACAAGACCATTAACCCGACGGGAGTTGTACCGAAGGGGCCGGAGCAGGATTTCAGCGTGGCGCATGATCGGGCGCGGTTGAGCGGCAAAGGGGTTTGGCGCAGAGGCTGACATTTATAGGGTTTTGGAAGGCCTCTTCGCGAGCAAGCTCGCTCCCACATTGGATCTGTATCGTTCACAAATCCCCGGTGGGAGCGAGCTTGCTCGCGAATGAGGCGACTCGGTTTTCAGACCTGCGCCTGAGCCCCTTCAAACCACGCCAGCTTCTCGCGCAACTGCACCACTTCACCAACGATCACCAATGTCGGCGCATGCACTTCATGCTCCGCCACCAGCCGCGGCAGATCAGCCAGCGTGCCGGTGAAGACGCGCTGATTGACCGTCGTACCCTGCTGAATCAACGCCGCCGGGGTATCGGCTGAACGGCCATGCTTGATCAGTTGTTCGCAGATAACCGGCAACCCGACCAGGCCCATGTAGAACACCAGCGTCTGCGCCGGGGCGACAAGGTCGACCCATGGCAGATCAGTGGAACCGTCCTTCAAATGCCCGGTGACAAAGCGCACCGACTGCGCGTAATCACGGTGCGTCAGCGGAATCCCGGCATACGCCGCGCAACCGCTGGCCGCGGTGATACCCGGCACCACCTGAAATGGGATGCCGTGGGCGGCCAGCTCTTCGATCTCTTCGCCGCCACGGCCGAAGATAAACGGATCGCCGCCCTTCAACCGCACCACGCGCTTGCCGGCCTTGGCCAGATCGACCAGTTGCTGATTGATCTGATCCTGCGGCACGGCGTGATCAGCACGACGCTTGCCGACATAAACCCGCTCGGCATCACGACGGCACAGTTCAAGAATCGCTGGCGCCACCAAACGGTCGTAGAGCACCACATCGGCTTGCTGCATCAGACGCAATGCCTTGAAGGTCAGCAGATCTGGATCGCCCGGACCAGCGCCGACCAGATACACCTCGCCGGTGGTGACCATTGCTTCGCCATCAATCTTGGCCTGCAGCAAACGCTCGGCTTCGGCGCCCTGCCCGGCCAGTTGCCGATCGGCAATCGGCCCCTGAAACACGTCTTCCCAGAAACCACGACGCTGCTGCACATCCGGAAACAGGTTTTTCACCTGATTGCGGAAACGCGCGGCGAGTCCGGCCAACTGACCGTAAGTCGACGGAATCCAGGTTTCGATCTTGGCGCGAATCAACCGCGCCAGCACGGGCGCATCGCCGCCGCTGGACACGGCAATGATCAGCGGCGAGCGATCGACGATCGCCGGGAAGATCACGCTGCACAAGGCAGGCGCGTCGACCACGTTGACCGGCACGCAGCGCTTGTGAGCATCGGTGGAGACTTGTGCGTTCAGCGTCTCATCGTCGGTGGCGGCGATAATCAGCCCGCAATTGTCCAGATCCGCCTCAACATAACCGCGCAACAGGCATTCACCACCAGAAGCAGTGACCAGCTCACGCAGTTGCGTTTCGATTTCAGGTGCGACCACCCGCAGCAGCGCACCGGCATCGGCCAGCAGGCGGGATTTGCGCAAGGCAATTTCCCCCCCACCGACGACCAACACACGACTGCCGCGCAGGTT
>Ga0157369_10000258_pt1 | contig 72711 bp, 53 predicted proteins | sample C25metaG_FD_113461 | JGI IMG/M metagenome (GOLD analysis project Ga0157369, IMG submission 113461) | Corn rhizosphere microbial communities from Kellogg Biological Station, Michigan, USA - C2-5 metaG | ecosystem: Host-associated > Plants > Roots > Rhizosphere > Soil | place: USA: Michigan... | reverse complement strand
TGCGCGCCAGCCGAGTGCCGGAGCGCATATTGTCGGGAAGCTTCCGCCGCGTTACGCGGCCGCGACGTCGCCTGGGCACAACACCGGTCACGCGCACGCCGTTGTTGGCGCGAGTCGGTTCCGGCGAACTCGCGTTTGTGCCGCCGCCTAAGCCGCCGGATGGCATGGTGTCGATCGATACCATAACGCAGAACTCCGAGCCACCGTGGGTGCTGGAGGTGGCGAAGTATCGCACATGGATCCTCGTGGCGCTGATCGTGTTCCTTCTGCTCGTGGGCGTAATCGCCGGCCTGGTTGGCGGAATTGCCGCGGCGATGGGAGCCGCAGTAGTAGCAGTTGGAATTGGAGTAGCCGTCTGGTCGCGCTTGCGGACTATCTCGCAGCAAGCCGCCGTGCTGACTGATCTCAATCCCGCGAATATGACGCCGCAGATCGTAGCGGCGGCGCCGCCGAAACCCGCTTTCGCCGTAACTGCCGCCGGAGTCGCACCGGCCGCGGGCCCCACGGCGGGAGGCGACTCCGCGCAGGCAGTGGCCTTTCGCAGCGCGACCTCCGACTTGTTCACTGGACTGCTGGATGTCCCGGCTGATCCCGCGCCCCCTCCGACACTTGAGCTGGCCACTCTGAAGACGACTCTGATGGCGCGCATCGACCCGGCTGTCACCGTGCCTCGGCGCACTTCGTCGCTACTTACGTTCGCGCCACACCTTTCGTGGAAAGCGCCTGATCCGCTGGAGCCGATCATGGCAGCCCCCAGCTTTCTGGAACCCATGTATGAGCCGCTACGCGACCTTTCGCCCGATTACATCCTGCCGGGTGTCGAATTTGTGAAGCCCGACACGCTCGGACTGCTGGTAACGAATCCGCGCTTTATTGAGGGTTACATGGTGGGGCTGAATTTCGAGATGGCGCGGCAGCTTCTGTGGAGCGACTATCCCACAGACCAGCGTGGCAGCTACTTCCGTCAGTTCTGGGATGTGAGCGCCTACGTGCCGCAGCCGAGCGACCCAACCGATCCCGCCGCGCTAACGGAGCTCCTGAAGGACATTCCGCCGATTCATACCTGGCCGCCGCCCACCTCGCTCGGGACCCATCCCAACCGTACCAGCGTTGTCAAGAACAACCTCGTGCTACTGGTACGCGGCGAGTTGTTCAAGCGCTATCCCACTGCCATTGTCTATGCGGGCAAAGCTAAGCGCGACGCGACCGGGGCTCGCGTGCTCGACGATACCGACGAACGATATCCGATTTTCCGCGGCACGCTGCCCAATGACATCACATTTCTCGGCTTCAATCTCAGCCGAGAGGATGCGAAGGGAGGAACCGCGCAATCGCCGGACGGTTTCTTCTTTGTCTTCCAGCAGCAGCCCTCGGAGCCGCGCTTCGGACTGGAGCCGGTGGAGGACAGTAACCCGATCACCCACTGGGCCGATCTGGCCTGGACAAATTTCGCCGGAGGCGGAGGTCCACCGTTCCAGCTACCTGATCTCGGCCTGACGACGCGCGCGCAGACCCTCAAGCTAGCCCCCTGGCGGCTGGCCTCGCAGGTCTTTGGGATGGTAGTGAGCGGAACGTCAGTGCCCGACTTTCTTTCCCCAAGCCTGGCGCCGGTGCGCGTGGCCATTGCAGCCGATGCGAATGATCCCGACGATCCCGCGAACAAGTGGGGAGTCAACAGTGCGCAGACCGCCTACATCCTTCTGCGCTTGCCGTTCCGTATTTTGATTCATGCAGACCGGATGCTGCCAGCTTCATGAACGCGACGATCAATCATGGAATCTCTGCCGCGGCCGCACAGCAATCAGGCCTCGCGGCAGCCGTGCCCGTGCTCTTTCTGCCCGTCAACATTGAGACCCGCTTCATGACTTCGGCAGCCGGAGGGCCCGAGTTGTGGGTGCGCATCTATCCCGATCAAATCGCCATCAACTCGCACGAGCCGGAGCTGACAGCGCAGGAGATCGCCGATGGCCGGGCGTACTGGGATGCCGTGTGGCGAGCCGGCAAACCTCCGGCTTCCCTCGATACCGTAAAAGCCCCATGGCGAGGGCTGGCGCAGCGTTACGGAGCGCCGCGCGCGGCGTGGATTGCCCTGCAAATGACGCCGACGAACCTGCCATCGCAACCAGCAGCGGCGACCCCGGACGGGAAGACGCCCAATCCGGCTCCGGCCTATCCCACGCCGCCAACGCGCACCGCTTCCTGGACTAAGCCGGCTATCACCGAGGCGCTACCCGACGCCTGGACCGTAGTCACGGTTATTGGAACCACAACTACGCTATTCCGCGGCGGTCCGATCACTCCCGAACTCGCGGTAAGCTTGACCCCGCCGGCGACTGGATTTCCGCCAGGTTCGCCAGTCGATCCTGGAATGCTTTGGCTGGTTGACTTCGACACCGCGCTGCAGGCGGGCATGGCATTGAAGATTCCGCTCACCGCGCAGCAGCGCGCTACAGGCTTCGATCGCCTCTTCGTTTATGGCTTGCGATCGGAGATGCGGGGCAAGGGAGACGAAAACAATCCAGTAATGGTGAGGGGCAGCGACACCTTCGCTGCGCTGCTCGATGACCATCATTATTCCGATGGCTTTTTTCTGGTACCGCAAGGTGCACCCACGAACAATACCGCCGACGCTTCTTCTTTCTACTCGCGAAAAGATCCGGACAACGAGATCAGCTTCGCCGTGGAGCGCCAGGATCCACTGAACAGCGATCCCGCCGCCGATGGCAATGTTTTCGCGACAGGCATCGGCATTGATCCCGCACATCTCGCGCATGTGCGCTGCGCCGACGGCTTTGGCGTTCGCAACGGGCGAGACATGTTCGCCGCGCTATGGCCGGCCACACTCGGATACTTCCTCAGCCAGATGATGGCCAGCGTGTTCACTCCGGCGCAGATCGAAACCGCGCGCCAATACGTGCTCGCGCATGCAATTCCGCGAGGTGCGCTGCCTGCTTTCAGTGTGGGCAAAACTCCCTATGGCGTGCTGCCCGTTACTTCGTTGCGCCGTTATCCTACAGACCAATTGCGAGAAGCGGGATCGATCGAGCCCAACCTGGTGACGCTCGTCTTGCGTCTCTGGCAAAACTGGCTGGCGAGTTCGTCCTCCGCTCCGCACATGGAGAAGACCGGCGATCCCGATGCTGAGCTGATCGCTCTGCTCGGCATGGATGCCAGCTCCATGACGTTTCGTGGACGCAAGGTGCTGGGCGACAACTTTCTGTGGAACTACGCGCTCTTCAACGGTGCCACTCCCGAGGTGTTTAACACCTGGTGGACGACGCATCTGAGCGCCGGACGGCAACTGCTCAACAGCTTCGGCTACAACGCGTTGGATCCGCGCGTCATTCATCTGGGTCTCGAAAACAGCAGCTTTCCTGTGCCGTTTCCCACCGTACAAAGCGCACCGCTTTCGGAAACCGATCAGCTGGCCGCCGACGCTGACCTGGGCGGAGGGAAGAAGGGGAACTACATCCAGTGGCTACGCCAGGCCACAATCGCTGATATTCAGGGGGAAAATTATCCGGGACCAAAGCCCACCTCGCTGCTCTACAAAATTCTCCGTCAGTCGGTGATTCTCGAATATGCGGATCTGGCGACGACCGCGGAGATTTCGGCCTCGCGTCTCGAAGTTTCGCAGGTTCGCGAGCAGGAGATCATCGGCGTCGCGCCGGCGCCGGCTACACAACCACCATTAACTACCTGGGAAGTATTGGCACGGCCTTCGATTCCCAACCCCGACATCACGTGGGCCGACTTTCTGACCACCTTCGACCCGCCTCCGGAATCGCCCTTCGCTCGTCTCGCCGATCTCCGCGCCAGTCTCGACCGGCTGGCGGGATTGTCCACCGCCGAGCTTGACCGCCTGTTGACAGAGACGCTCGACGCGTGCAGCCATCGTCTTGATGTCTGGGCAACGGCGATTGCCAACGCTCTTCTGCAGCGCAAGCGCTCGGAGCAAGTGGCGGGAGTTCATCTCGGAGCCTTCGGCTGGGTGGAGGAAATTCGCCCCTCGGCAGCGCCTGCGCCGGTTACGGGTATCGAACTGCAGAACGTTCGCCTGCTCGACGAGCGCCGGGCAAAGAGTTTGAAAACGCCTACGACGATGCCGGTCCCGGTTCAACCCTATCAGGACAATGGCGGCTACATTCTCGCTCCTTCGCTGGCTCAGGCTTCGGTGGCCGCAGTGCTGCGCAACGGCTACATGACGCACAAGGGCACCAGCGAAGAGGGCTTGCTGGCAATCGACCTTTCCTCCCAGCGCGTGCGCAATGCACTGTACCTGCTGGAAGGGGTGCAGCAGGGGCAGAGTCTGAACGCGCTGCTCGGGTATTTGTTCGAGGAGGGCCTGCACAATCTCAGTCTCGACAAGTACGCGCAACCCTTTCGCGATCGTTTTCCAGTAGTCGCCAATAAGCTCACTCCATCCAGCGATCCCAGCGAGTCAGTCGCCGCCTCGAACATTGTCGATGGCGTAGCGCTACGTGGGGCGTGGGATGCAGGGCAGCTTGCCGCGGACGGAAATTGGGGATCCAATCTTCCCGCCGCGGGCTCCTCCGATCAGAACCAGGTTATTGGACTGCTGCAGACGTTGGACGATTACGCGGACGCGCTTGGCGATCTTTCCATCTCGGAAGCTGTCTTTCAGATCATGCGCGGCAATTTCGGCCGCACGGGAACGTTGCTGGACGCTATCTCGAAAGGGCAGCGCCCACCCACTCCCGACGTGGTCGATACGCCGCGGGGCGGAATCGACCTCACGCATCGTGTGGCGCTGCTGTTTGCCGGGAATCCAACCGTGAATGCGGCGTGGAGCGGCGCGACCATGCGGCCACGCGCTGCAATCGAGCCCTGGCTCGACGCTTGGCTCAGCCAATTGCTGCCAGATCCGGCCAATGTGATTTGCAAGGTAAATTATCACGATGCGAGCGGCGACCAGTCTCGTCAGGTTTCGCTGCGCGATCTCGACATGCGGCCGCAAGATGTTTTGGCCATGGCCGACGTTAGCAGCACTCCGCGGAAGGGCGAACTGGAAACGCGGATTCTCTTCGCAGCCGCACTACCCGTTAATGCAACAGATGTCGCCATCGACTTCGAACCGGCTGGACTGCCTTCCGGAAGCATCAGCTTCCCTGACGCGCTCTTCCTCGCCAAATCGCTGCGTACTTTGATCAGCTCAGCGCGGGCGTTAGCGCCGCAAGACATGACAGTGCCTGAGGTCGACGCTGGCACATCCGGAGGCGTACTCGATGTTGGCGATCTGCGCACACGCGCCGCAGCCGCGGCCACCAGTCTGCAAAACGATCTGCAGACGCTGACCTCCGCCGCGGGTCTGCTTCCCGGCAACCCCGATCCTGTGCGCGCCGCTCTACTGCGCTGCAGCTTCTATGGCGTTACGGGATCGGTTCCCCTGTCAAGCACCGGATCAGACCCGAACCTCGCGGTGCAGGCGGCATCGGTGACGGCGCTCTTGCAAGATCGGCTCAAAAAAGCATCCGTCGTTGTCATTGCTACAGCGCAGGCATCGGACCTCACCGCCCTGATAGGAACTATCTTCGGTGCTGATTTTGTCGTGCTGCCGCGATTCACACCTCCCGACTTCGGATCGCTGCAAACGGCTTTCTCGCAATCGGCGGCATTGATCGCGAGCGACCCGCAAGCTCCGGCACGCTGGCTGACGCAACTTACCCACATTCGTCCAGGCATCTCGCGTCTGGATGCAGCCTACTCACTGTCGCAACTCTTGGGCAACGGCAATGCCGATCCCGCTGCATTTCTCTTAGGACAACTTCCCGCGACCGCTGGTGACAAATGGCTCGGCCTCGGCATCGATCCCTCCAATCTTCCCGCCAAAGGTCGCGTGGCTTTCGCCTGCCTCACCGACGGCGATCCGCTAACCCAGAACAGCTACGCGGGTCTGCTCATCGACGAGTGGCCGGAGCGCATTCCGTCGCTTCAGGAGAATGCGTCCGTCGCCTTCCACTACGAGGAGCCGAAGGCGCGCGCACCGCAGGCTCTGCTTTTGGCGGTGTGTCCTGATGATCGCGCTGTCTGGGACGACGATCTCATCACTGGCATTCTGCAGGAGACGTTGGAACTCGCCAAAATACGCTCGGTCGATCTGGACAGCGTCGCCCAAGTGGGGCAGATTCTGCCTGCTCTGTATTTCGCGCTGAACTTGCAGGGCGCGACCATCTCCACCAATTTCGCCACTCTGAAGGAGTACTCTCGTGTCACTGCAAACCTTCGTTAACGCCGTGCTGAAAATTCCATCCATCACCACGTGGACGCGGCTGGAGCCATTGCCGCGCGAGGGCTCGATGGTGCGCAGTTTGCAGGCACAGGTACGCGATCCGCTGTGGTTCCTCACGCGCCAGTGGCAAGTGGGCGAATTCCTTGGCGACGATTCCGGCTCCCCGGTGCAGGCGACGCTTGGTCTTGAGCAGCGCAGTATCACGACTTACCGGCCTGGTCTCGATGATGTTGCCACCGTCCCGTTCGACCCCAAGCTACCCATCGAAGCGCATGTCGAACGCGAAGCGGTGGCGCTCAATTTGCGCGGGTCAGTGCAACAGGGGCTTTATTTCGAAAAGCTGGTGCGAGCTTCCGGCGTGGCTTCTCCACAGGTAGTGATCGATGCATTTCGCGCGGCGTTTCCGATTGCCGTCAAAGCTCTCGATCCCGTATCCGTGGACAGCGATTCTCTGCGATTTCGCTCCCTCGCCGTGGGGCGCGTCACCGACGGCGAGACACTTTATATTTCAGCGATGGCGGTCGCCAATGGTCAGCCTCCTCCAACGCCTCTTCCGTCACAGGCCTCCAATCCGCAAGTAGCTGCCGCGCTGACCAGCTTTGTTGCCTACCGCCAGTCGCTGTTCAGCGAGCCCAATCACGATTCCGCTTGGCAGTCGCAGCAACTGCGATACAGCTTTGCGCTCGGTTCTCCCACGCCGCAGCAGAACCTGCTGATTAACGCTCGCGAGTTTCCCGGCGGGCATCTGGATTGGTATTCATTCGATCTGGACAACGCGGAAACCAATGACGTTTCATCGGCCAATCCTGCGCAGGTCACGCCTGTCGATTTCAACTTCCTGCCCAACCATGTGGTCTTTCGCGGCATGCCCGATCCGCGCTGGTGGAACTTTGAGGACGCGGTTACCGACTTCGGCCAACTGGACGCCGACCATGTGGATCTCGCCAAGCTGCTGGTGATGGAATTCGCGCTGGTCTATGGCAACGACTGGTTCTCGGTTCCCGTGCCCACGCCGATCGGAACGCTGGAGCGTGTCACAACGCTGGTGGTTACCGATACGTTCGGGGTGCGAACGTTGATTCGTCCCTCGGAGCAGGCGCAGGTCAATGCCGGCGAAAGTCCGTGGTCGATGTTCAAACTCTCGGGCGAAAGCGGCGCCCGTTCCGACTTCATCACCATGGCGCCGAAGCTGGGTATCGCCGAGGACGCCGATGCCATCGAAGAGGTCCTCTTCCTGCGTGACGATCAGGCTGCGATGGCGTGGGCGGTGGAGCATCAACTGCAGGGCGATCTCGACTCGCCTGTCGACGCTTACGAGACATATCTCCAGGGAGGGCCGCATCCCCCCTCGCCTCCCCTAGCTCAGCCTGGGGGGCCGCAGATCTATTACACGCTCGAGGTTCCCCCACCCGATAACTGGATTCCGATGGTACCGGTACAGTCGCCGCAGAACGAACTGTTCCTCCGTCGTGGCACCATGAAGGTTCCCAAACCGGATGGCACTTTCTATTTTCTGACTGCGCGCGCCGTTCTGCTGGAACCGCAACACGCCTTTCTCGTCGCCGATCGCATCATTCCGCGGGCAGGGGTCATCGCCGACCGCTACTTCCGGCGTACGCGGTCTTCTGATGGCAGTACGTTCCTGTGGCTGGCTCGCATATCGGGACCGGGACGCGGGCCGGGCTGGTCAGGGCTGCGCTTCGACATTGTGCAGCCGATGACGCAAGCGGGCTAATTGAAGACGCGATGATCGCACAGTGAACGTCAACGTCCACCTATAATGTGAGCTGTGAAAGGCCGTTTCCAGATCGTTCTGTCGAGCCGATCCGGTGCGGGCCAGCCGCCAGTACCGCTGAGCCTCTGGAGTCGCTTCAGGCTCCTCTTTGCCGGCCTCGCTATCGTTACCATTGCAGTAGCCGTTCTGCTCCTTGCCCTGTTTCTCGGCTCTATTCTCGCGGCGGTCCTCTGGGTGTGTCTCGTGCTCGTGATCGCAGCCGTTATTCTCAAAGCTACTTGGCGAGGATTGAGGCGTGGGCGATTTGAATCTCGTTAGTCAACTGTTGCCCGTACTTGCGCCTGAGTAGACCTTAGGTCCGATTTGTGCAGGGACATCGTATTATCCTCTATTCATCATCCCAGAAAAGAGCCAGGCCATAGCCCGCACAAGTCATTCAAAAGCAAAAACGATCCTTCGCCCAGACCTAAACCGAAGACTGCTGCTTGCAGGCGTAACATGGCGTTTTCTACCGTGTTATGGTCGCAGTCTATTTCATCTAAAGCATAAAACCGCAAAAAGGCACCTCTATGCCAAAAGAACCAAGGTGAAAGGAATAGACATCAAATAAGCAGAGGGCATCTTATGAAGCGATTTTCTCTCGTGGCGATTAGCTTGATTCTGGCGGCGGTTTCCGCCCTGGCTGCGCCCAATCCAAGTACGGCGAAAGTACCGGCGTTTCCTGGCACTCTGGCGAATGCGCGCTACGTCTACGTATCTTCCTATGACGGAGATCAATTCAATCCCAACCTGCTTCCCGAAGATCGCAACGCGATCGGCGCCGTGCAGGACGCCATTCAGAAGTGGGGCAAACTGACGATCGTGTACCGACCCTCCGAGGCCGACGTCATCATCCTCGTGACCAGCCGGCCTTCCGAAGATCTGATGGCCGTGTACGACGGGCACCAAGAACCGATCGGCAATTTTCTCTGGCGCGTTATGGGACGCGACGGTCTCGAGTACGGTGAAACTCCGCTGGTCACCCAATTTGAAAAGGGATTCGAAAGCGTGCAGAAGCACAAGTAGGCCTGCACCCGCGCCCCGCAGGAATCCCGCCATGCATGTTCAATTCTGCTGCATGTTAGGCCAGGAGTTTGGCCATCGTAAGAAGGCTAGCCGCGTCGGCGTTATAACGAACACCCAACGCGTTTCCAATCTGAGCAGCCTGGACGACCATCCGGACACCGTACGATATTCGTACAGGAAGCTGTACAGAAGGGCGTTTCTCGGTACTGACCTTGCATTGGATGAGGACATTCTGCTTTCCTCAAGTCAGTTCACCGCGTGGGTGGCCGGTCCGTAGAGCGTCACCTGCAGTTTCCCATCGTCTCCCGTAACCCCTTCCGTGTGCCACGCTGTCGAGTCGAAAGGCATCGCTATACGGCCCACCGGCCAAAGGTCACCGTCACAGACAATTGCCGTACTGTCTGCCTTTGGAATCACTCTCATCCGAGTCCCCGGCGTGGGAGGCACTCCGCTCCACTGGACATCGAGAGCGAGTGGCAGACGCGTCCACTTTCTCGGCGAGTCGATGTCTTCGCGCATTACGAATCGGGTCCAAAGTAGGTGCTGGTCTGCCGTATTCCAGAAGTCCTTCTGCGCGAGCAACTGCTCATGCATCGTCAACCAAAACCGTGCCCCAAAACTGTCCTTGAACGTGGCTTTTGTCCTCTCGATGGCCCAGATAGCTGCGGTTCGTGATGCCAGGCCCATTTGGCAAAGAAGAGCCGCAGGCTGGTTGCTCACGCCGTAAGTGAACGCCAGTGCAGGGCCCTCGCCCAACTCAGCGAACCTCGGATGCGCCATCGCGATCGCTTGCACCCTGACGGCTTCGGCTGCCCACACCAGTTTGAACGAAATGGCATCCTGTAAGAAGATCTGAATTCGATTGGCGTCGTGCCCGGTGCGATCCTTCAGTATCTCCGCTGCGGGAACGCCAGCGATCCATTCCTTCAGCGCCATTTCCCAAGATTCTGGCAGGGTCCGAACGCCAAAAAAAGGATGGTCCAGTACGATGGCGGCGAAACGGACGGCAGCGTCACCTGCGAGCTGTGGATCTGCCACCAAGAAGGCAGAGTGCAATTGAGCTAGGCTGTCGATTAGTTCCTCGCGATGTCCGTCAATGAAAAGGCCAGGTTCGGTGCCAAGGCCGGATGCGTAAAGTGCGGTGCGCTGCTGTGTCGAAGTTCGATTCCAGAGCCATGTTGCACCAAGAACCTGTTCGCGGTCATGAATGTCATGGGACACACAGCCGTGAGCACGACGATGAAGTACCAGCACCAGAACATCGATGAGGTGGCCGCAGTGGCCAGTCATCGTGTCCAGTAAGGACACAAAAAGGACACAATCGTATTTTCAGCTCAGTAGGGAGTGCTGCCAAGTGCTTGAAAAGATGGTGAGCGCGGAAGGAATCGAACCTTCAACCTACTGATTAAGAGTTCTTCCCCGTTCACTGGGAGCGAGTTGCACCAGATTGCAAGTGATTGCAGAGTCTGAACCATTCATGAATCCGTACAATCCCATCCAACTCCGTATAACCTGCTGCCCGCTGCAGAATCCGCTACACTCGGTCCGAGGCCATCTACCTCCGCGCCTCACTTCTACCCAAACCCCTTTGCCCAACCCGGCGTTCGGGAAGTTAAGAAGTTTTAGCTACGTCCAGGGGGGTGGGGTGTTTTTCAAACATAGGGACCCAGCCGGACGACAGAGTTGAAAATTTGACAATTCTAGAATTTATCGCCACCTGACCAGTTGAGAACTGGGATGTCGGCGTTTTCTCTTGTAAATTCGAGTGATAACAACAAGTGCTCATTCTGCCGCCAATACATTTTGCAGCTTCCGCCTGTGTGCTCGAATACAACAGGAAAGCTATCGCTTGTTAGCTCCTTCGTTGCAATAGACATAGTCAGCGCAGGTAGGGCACCGAGACTTTTCAGGGTTGGCTTTCTCATCCGCAACGTCCAGTTGTTGTATTCATCCTTTGCAGTCGAAACGGTGTAGTCACCGGACGCTACCCGAACGCCTTTGATTGTAATGAGGCCTTCATCAGTTTTGAATAGATAGCTTTGGCGCTCTTGGGAATACAACACTCTTATTTTGGTTCCGTCAGAGAATTTGCATTGGGCCTGCGCGGCGCGTTTTGGTCCGGCTTGAGAACCAGCTTGAACAGCCAGCAACAAAACGAATGCCAGAATTGTACGTGTCCTCATGCAGAACCTCCACGCATAACACATTGTAAGCTCAATTGTCTTCCCTACCACAGAACTGCTACTCTGCTGGAAAACAACCAAGACATCTACGGTAAATGGCGGAAAAGAACGCGGTTCGAAAGGCGCAGCAGCACGCCCAGCGGAAATTTGTTATGGAACTCGAGCGGAGGGTCGCGGCGAGTCAGGAGGAACTCGCTCGTCGCAAAAACGAGATGTCAGCGAGAGGCACTCTGCTATCTGGAGCGATGTGGAAGGTCACCTCCGACATTTATAAACAGCTCACCGAAGCCCTCCTTGCAACAAAACTAAAGGTTCTTCTCGATGCCTACGAACTTTACGGGGTCCCTTTGGACGACGAAATTGAGAAACATGTCTTGCAGGAGATGACAGATTTACGAGAGGCTCAGATTAGGAACGCGAATCAGGCGACTTCAAACCAGCCGTGGCTCATGCAAGGTGCGAGCACCTATATCTCGGGCGAGCTATCGCGTATTCCAGATCCTCTCAATTCAGTGAAAGTGGAAATTGAGGAACGAAGGCACAAAAAAACGAACAACTGGGCTGCGGACCGTGAGGCGGGAGAGCCCCTGATCTTTGTTAGTTGCGGTCAGAGTACTTCTTTAGAACGTCAGCTTGGACAGTCAATTGCGGGACTGATCGAAGATATTACGGGTTGCGAAGCCTACTTTGCGCAAAATCAGACGACATTTGAGGGCGTTACCGAGAATATTCTGAAGAGACTTGGTAGGGCTGTTGGATTCATCGCAATAATGCATCCACGAGGAAACGTTACGAACCCCGCCGACCTGAACGAAGCAGCATGGACACGAGCTTCTGTCTGGATAGAGCAAGAGATTGCCATTGCCGCATTCATCTCTCAGGCATTGGAGAGTCCCCTTCGCGTACGGATGTACGTCCATGAAAACATCCGGCGGGAGGGCCTGAGGGACAAGTTGCACTTGAACCCAGAATCTTTCCGACAGGATTCTGAAATCATTGCCGATTTGGAACGCATTCTGCCGTCGTGGGCCAATCTTAAACGGCAAAAGCCAAGGCCAGAACCGTTGTCAATTTCCCCCATCATCTCGAGTAGGCGTGTTCCTGTCCCCGGCGGAGGCGAGGATCAGCGGTACATGCTATCCGTCGGATTAGAAAACGATGGGGACTTGGCTGCCATGGATTTTAAGCTTGATGTGGAATTTCCGGAAGGCCTATTGGACGAGAGTGTCCACATGGCTCGGATTGCAAGCGGCAAACCTGGGATTGCGATCTTTACGAATTCCAGTGAACAGACGCGCATAAAGCATCTTTATCCCACTCAGCGGATCAATGACGTTATATCGTTTCACTATGCTATTCGTGCAAGTCAAAGACGCGATCACCCAGAACTACTTCAGCAGCAAGTGAGGGCGATTGTTTGCTCTGGCAGCATGAAGCCGAAGGTTACAAGCAAGACGATTGCGCAGTTGAGTAATTAGAAAGCCCGTAGTGTGTCGTGGCCGCGCCTACGCCGCTGCACAAAAAAGGCGATTCCTGAGTACGCAACCGAGACGTAGAAAGGCAAGGTAAAGACGATTTCGTCCCTTGATGAAATTGGGGCAAACCTCCCCACCCGAAGAAATGATCTAGTCTGATCTGCCCTTCCGGCAGGCGCACAACTACCAAGGCCCCGAGCAGAAGCATCAATGGGAATACCCACATCCAGCGAGTGAAGGGAATCCGTCGAATTTTGCCAACGGCAAAGCCAGCAATCAATGCAATGGTGATCTGAACCGGGTAGTACGGGGTTTCTGTTAGTATCCAGTGCGCCGTTCGTACACCTGCAGCCTTCTACCAGATTTGGACTAGCGGCATTGCGGTGAACGTAAGGAACGCGCTGAGGACGACCAGCAGGTAAGGGCAAAAAAGCTGATGGCTTACGAACGCAAGAATGGAAAAGGCATGTTTGGCAATCCCGCCCACGGCTGCCACATTACCACAGCGGCTCACTCATTGATAACAGGTCAGCATGACCGAATGTCGGTCGCCGAGGATAAAAGTGAGTTTCATGCCCATCACCACCGAACTTATAAAGAACTCGCAATCCCCAGGTGACAAACCTTCTCGGTGTTGAAGTCGAATCGTTTCCTCTTGATTTCCACAAGCCAATGTATGTACCGTTGCAGCCCTAACGTGAGTAGATGGTTCTCCTCAAGCTCAGGGGCTCCGTTCTCTCGCTAGCTTGCACTTCCCCGCAAGATTCGTACTGCTGTCTGCAGTCGGGTCCCTTTGTCCAAAAACTCAATAGAAGTATGCCCGGAGGACGTATGCGCCTTCTCATCGTTGCAGCGGTATTCCTATTCTCATGCAGCCTAGCTGCGCAAACCCCGACGAGTTCGGCGAGCACACCGTCGAGTGACCCACTGGCAGTTTCCTTAGCACGGCAGGCAGTCCAGGCATTGACTGCAGGGCAAATAGTGAGTGACGTGACGATAAATGCAAATGTTACCTCAATCCAGGGATCCATGGCACAGACCGGTACGGCCGTTTTTCGCGCCGCAGGAATGGGCCAGAGTCGAGTGGATTTGAACCTGGGCGGCGTGACTCTATCCGAAGCGCGAAGCGCGGCTAGTGGGACGGTGGCAGGCACCTGGAACAAAAATGGCGGTACGCCGGTTGCTCAAGCGTCACACAACCTCCTGACTGATGCCTCCTGGTTTTTCCCTGCCCTGTCATCGCTCACCCAGGTTGCCAATTTGCAATGCGTGTTTAAGTATGTGGGGCAAGAACAACATAATGGGGTAAATACACAGCATATTCAGGTTTCGCTGGCTCCTGTCTCGGGCGCTCCGCTCATTCAGCAGCAGAGCATGATGGACTTCTATCTCAGTGCCACAAATTCACTTCCCGTGGCGATTGACTTCAACGTGCATCCCGACAAGGACATAGGCAGGGACATCCCGGTCGAAATCCTCTTTGCCAATTACCAAGCAGTTAAGGGAGTGCAAATCCCATATCACTTCCAAAAGCTCCTGAATGGAGGAGTCATCTTGGATGCGACAGTCACGAGCGTGAACCTGAATACCGGGTTGGCAGCCACGGCTTTCAGTTTGCCCTGATTCTGGGGATCAAATGATGAGGTCTGGAGAAAAGACGAGAACGCTGGGGAGAGAAACAATGAGAAAGACGAACGGACAGGTAGAGATCGGAACTAGTCTATTAGTCGTGCTGTCGATAGCGCTCGGCTTTCTCATCACGTCGCCTGCAAGGGCGCAAGTCGCCGCCGGCATAAAGGCATTCAACAGCTATGGGGGTGGGCCGTTCGACTCGGTGAACCTTGGAAACCTCAACGTCCATTTCGCCGTTCCGATCTTGCACAAGGCTGGGCGGGGAATCCCACTCGCGTATGACCTCACCTACGATAGCTCTATTTGGACTCCAGTTACGGTGGGCAGCACAACCACCTGGCAACCCGCGACAAACTGGGGCTGGTCCACACCATACTCGGGGTCCGCCGGCGTCATCATCTATCAAAGTACTGGCGGTCAGTGCACCACCCTAGAATTCATCAACGGGTCTTGGCAGAACGTAGCGACCGGCGGATGGTCGAATTATACAAATTGGACCTACATTGACAACGCAGGAGCAACGCACAGCTTTCCGGGAGTGCAATGGAGTTTTGCTGGCGGGACTTGCGGCAATACCAACAACAGGTCATATCCAGCAATCGCAGCATCCGATAATTCTGGTTGGACACTTTATGCAGGGAGCTGCTCTCTTGCAGGCCCAAGCGGCAATAACGTTTGCGTGCAATCATCCGATGGGACCCAGTATTTTCCTCCAATGAATTTTGATCCCACCGCGGTCACGATACAGCCGTATCAGGTCGGGCCAGACGCGAATGGCAACCAGATAACTTCTTCCACCGCATCTGGCGGAATCCCTCCCATCAAGATCACAGATACGCTCGGACAAGTCGCTCTGACCATTTCAGGGACAAATCCGGTAACGTATGCTTACACAGCTCCTAGCGGAGCGACTGTGAGCTACAAGGTCACCTACAGCTCTTACAATGTGAAGACGAACTTCGGCTGCAGCACTGTGACGGATTACACCAAAACAAATGTTTCTCTGATAAGTAGTATTGCCCTACCCGATGACACGCAAACGAACCCGCATCGCTATACATTCAGCTATGAGGCTACCCGAGCCAATTCCGGTTACATCACGGGACGACTTGCCTCGGTCACGCTCCCGACGGGCGGCACCATAACCTATTCCTATCCGGCGACAAGCGACGGCCTACACAATGCAATCACTTGCTCTGATGGCAGCGCACCTGCGTCCGCAATAGGAGGGGGGAATCCAAGCCTCACCCGCGCACTCAGCTCCCCGGGCGGTACTTGGACGTATTCGCGTGCGCAGGATCAAAATATCGCGAGCCACTGGACCACCACAGTTGTTTCGCCAATTGGCGACAGCACTGTAGTCGATTTCATGAAGGATAGTGCGACCGGAACCAGTGCTACCTATAGCTTTTTTGAGACTCAACGACAAGTGAACCAACTGATCAGCGGTGTGCAAACACCACTCCTGACTTCGTTTGCCTGTTGGAATTCAGCCGCTCCTCCGTGCACAACGACTGCCGTCAATTCACCCATAACTCAACATGCGGTCACTGTTCAATACCCGAATAATGGTCAACAATCAAAAACGGTAACCTCGTTCAACAATAGAGGCCTAGTCACGGAACGGGACCAGTACGCCTACAGCACTGGCGTCCCAACCACTATCGCTCAAAAAACAGTCATTTCCTATGCGACGCTCGGCATTGGGATCGCTAATCGACCAGCCAGCGTGTCTACGTACGATGGTAGCGGCAACCTGCTATTCAAAACCACCTATAACTACGATGAATCGGCATACCCATTGCAAACGCCAACCGCGACAACACCTCAACACCTCGGTATGCCGGCAGGACGAGGTAATGCCACTACAATCTCTACTGCCGTCTCCTGGAACCCAACGAGCCAGACCGTCAGCTCTTGGCTAACGAGGCATTTTAAGTATTACGATACCGGCAATGTCTATCAGTCGCAGGACGTAAACGGGCAATGGACGACATACAACTACTCGACGGCGGCGCAGACAATCACGATACCGCCACAGGGCACGACCACGCAATCGTGTGGCAACAGTTTTCTAACTTCATATACACTCCCGATCAGTAGCATTTCGGCGTCGGCATCCACGACTTACGACTGTGTTGGCGGCGTGGTCAAGATCGCGACGGATTTCAACGGGAATACGACAACCACGAACTACTCTGACGCATCTTTTTGGCGTCCTGCGTCTGTAGTTGCTCCCTATATCTCGAATGCCAGCACAACCACAACCACGACCTATACCGCGAATACCATGGATAGCCAGATGTTGTTCAACGCAGGCACCTCGGTTGTTGAGGGATTAACAACATTTGGAAGCTTTGGCCAACCGCTGTATTCCCAGCAGCGCGAAGGGCCCGGGTCCGGGAATTGGGACTCAACGCAGGTGATTTATGATTCCCTTATTCGCCAGTATCAATTGACGATGCCATGTGTGACGAGTTCGGGTGCGGGTTGTCCGAGTTCGCCGGTTTCTACAAGGACATTCGACGCCCTAGGACGGGTCACGCAGGTGATGGACAGCGCACAACCAACGCCCGGCTGGATGAAGTACACCTATACCCAAAACGATGTGCTTCAGGAAGTCGGCCCCGCTCCTTCGAATGAAAACACGAAACAGAAGCAACTGGAATACGACGCGTTGGGCAGGCTGGTCTCTGTCTGTGAAAAGTCGTCAGGTCTGCCTGGCTCTGGAGTATGTGCCCAGAATACATCCCAGCCTAACGGGTATTTGACCACGTACGCCTATGGCACAACCACTATTAATTCATTGTTGTACACGAGAATGATCGTCACACAGAACGCTCAGGCGTCCTCCGGACAGCAGACGCGAGCCTACTTCTACGATCTTGCGGGACGCCTAGTCCAGGAGCAAAATCCGGAAAATGGAACGATAACCTACGTTTATGATTCCGATTCTTCCGGCGCCTGCTCAGGAAGCTTCATCGGCGATCTCGTGAGACTGACTGATGCGAGGGGGAACAACATCTGCTATCAATACGACGCAATTCGTCGGAATACGCAGATCACATATCCGAGTGGTCCGGACGCTGGAAATACTCCAAGTAAGACTTTTGTGTACGATAGTGCAACTTTCAACAGCACTGCGATGTCCAATCCAAAAGGGCACCTTGTGGAAGCCTATACTGGCTCCTCGGGCGCCAAGAGCACAGACGAATTCTTCAGCTATTCTGCTCGGGGTGAGCTTACCGATACGTGGGAGTGTACCCCAAACTCGGGCACGAATGGGTGTGCTTTGGCTAGTAACTACTACCACGTAACTGCAGGATTCTGGGAAAACGGATCACTTAAGGCTTTGAGCAGCACCATTGCTGGAGTTCCTACAGAAAGCTACGGTGTTGACACGATGGGGCGTAATTCAACCGTCACGGCAAACTCAAGTCAAAACCCCAATGTCGTGGTCGGCACGAGCTATAGTTTCCCGACTCAGACAAGTTCGTACTACAGTTCTGCGGTGACCTTCGGCTCAGGAGATTCAGATACCTTCTATCTAGACCCGAACACTGGGCGCCAGACAAAGTACGTTTTCAACGTGAACGGTGCGACTGACACTGGCGAAACCACCTGGAACCCAAATGGTTCGCTTGGGATTTTCAAGATTACCGATAACGTCAGTGGTGCTGCTGACACGCAGACATGTAATTACACTCACGATGACCTCGTACGAGTCTCGAGTGTGAATTGCGTGAGTGGCTCGACAACGAAATGGAACCAGAGCTTTGCATTTGACGCGTTCGGGAATCTTTCCAAGACATCAACGGGGCCCGGTACCACATTTCCGGGATCGCTCCCGGCCCAGGCGTACTCGTCTACGACAAACTGGCTTACGACAATTTCCGGATGTAATCCGAGCTACGACGCAAACGGGCAAATGACATCCGACTGTTCACACAGTTACACGTGGGATTCAGAACACAAGATGCACAGCGTAGATGCAAGTCCCTCAGACTGTTCAACAAGCGGAAAATGTCTTACATACGACGCCCTCGGCCGGATAGTTGAGAATAGATCCGGTAGCACAAGCACCCAAATTGTGTATGGCCCAGAAGGAAGATTCGCGGTGATGAATGGGCAAACGCTGGTCAAGGCGTTGATTCCTCTTCCCGTTGGGGCCACGGCAGTCTATACCTCTTCCGGCCTGACCTACTACCGACACAGGGATCATTTGGGAAGTTCGAGGCTGGCGACTACACCGGGCAGAACCTTGTATTCTTCGACAGCATATGCCCCATATGGCGAGCCGTATGCACAGGCAGGAACAACCGATTTGTCTTTTACCGGAATAGAGACGGATACGACACCGGTGACAACGAACGGCACAACTCCGGCGATGTATGACTCTCTCATGCGCAAGCAGAGCCCAGTGCAGGGCCGCTGGCTTTCTCCTGATCCAGCTGGCTTAGCCGCCGTTGATGCGAGCACTCCGCAGACCTGGAATCGGTACGCGTACGTGACGAACAACCCGATGGCGCTGGTTGATCCGCTGGGTTTATGCGTCCTTGGTGGGGCACTGCCCTGCATTTCGGGTGGTCATGGCTCTCCGCACCCGAACTCCCCGAATAGTAGCGGCGACAGCGGCGGCGGCGGCGGGCTGACCTGCATCATGGATGGTGTTGAAACTGACTGCGGCATGGTTGAGAGCGCCCTGGATAATGGTAATGCCTCGATATGCCCTCCTGGAGGTGTCATGTGTGCCAACGGGCGCAATGGCGGCTTGTATCAACTTCAGGATACAGGTGACGATGGCTTGGCCTGGGTTCGTGTCGATGCCATCGATGTGATCAACACCGGGGTTCCTACAAGCACTGCAACTTCGTCGAAAAACTGCAGCTTCAACATAGCTTTAGGCAACACGAATCTGCTGACGCACCAAGAGCTGACAGACGCCGAAGCAGAGATTAATAGGATACTCGGAATTGCGGGATTGGGTGCGAACTTCACTAGCGACAATGCTGATTTTACGATAGACCTTAAAAATAACCCTACGGGTTTAGTGGGAAGCCTACTTTGGGGCGAGGACTGGGATACTTTGGGAAAAAATACTGGATGGTTTGGACCTACTAATTCTGCGGATGTGTGGGTAAATAATGTTGAAATGGCAGCAGCCGGTATGAACCTGGGTACTGCGCTGGGTCGTACTATGACTCATGAAGTCGGTCATTGGGCTCTCAACATGGTCCACTCTTATCCGGTACCTGGCCCTCTCGAGACCAACATTATGAGTCAGGGACTAGGCCCAATTCTCATGAACGGAATGGCGAACCTGAGTCCTGCTCAAATTTCTAAGTTACGATCAAAATGCCAAGGCCTTCACCCGTAGGGGTAGTGTACGGAGAGAGACGTTCGTTCAATGATTAGCCCAACAAGAATTGCGGGAGGCGGAACGAAGATGCTGAATTCCTATATGACCTCAGCTGGCCTAGTCGAATTGACCTATGGATTGAGAATTTGGCTCGTGGGCTTGGTATTGTTATTGCCTGTTGCTGTGCTCGGACTTGCTTGGGCGAAAAGCAGCAGGTTCTTTAGCACACATACGACTGCCCGACGACAGAGAATTCTATATCTCGTAGCGTTGGTCTCCGCATCAGTGAGCGCTCTAGCTTATCTCTGTTATTGGGGTTGGCGAGTTTGCCGGCTGTATGGTGTCGTGCTCCCTTTGTCTCCGCTAATTGTTCTGGATCGCTTTCTCTTGTTAAGCAGATTACTCTCGATTGTTGCGATCGTTTGTTTCGTGATCGGGAAAGGCCCTTATCGTGTTCTGGTCATACTTGCAACTCTCTGGATCGCTGTGCAGATCTGGGTGCATGACGGGGTCATTCACTGGGCCTGAATCAAGTTCCACGCGGCGCGTGCACCTGGCGGGCGACGCAAAAAGGGCTCCCTCACTAAAGCGGATCCCCATCATGCGGGAGGCAGGGAGCAATTTTGCCTTCTGTATATACCAACCCCGGCAACCGTTCGAGCCCTCTTTCTCCGCTCTTAAACTTGCCTACGGGTTGCGTGCCACCAGAATTTGCCTAAAATCTTTGCCACCTAAACGCGAGTTGTTGATTCCAAAGCGAGTACGGTGTAGAAAGATTCACCGTACACTTTCGCTTAAGTCTCTGATTAAGTTCGGGGTACTTCCCCAAATAAGTATCCCGATTCGACGTGGAATGGCCGGAGCGGATTTGTACGCTTTCCGTTTCGAAACCTGCTTAAGCCGCTGATTGTATAGAATTGGCGGTGTACTCCACCAAGAAAACCGAGACTCCCTCGCAAAACCTCGCAAGCAGTTTCCAGTCAACCACATCCGAGTTTTTTGCGGTGTATCGCGTTTTTCGCGGAAATCCTGCCGATTGCTGATCGGGTACGCAAAGGGGGATGGGTAGAAGAACTCCTCCAATCTCACTCCGTGCAATTTCGTGTTAGAAAACCGCAGTTTCAGGTGTCATATGTGCAGAGGGTGAGGAATAAGCTGATCGACTAGCAGGCGGAAATATCCTGTTAGTTTTGGGAAGTTGAAGTGTCTATCTGTATAGAAGGCCGTTCTGACGTTTTATACCCCTCCTGATCTGCCGAGTCCATTCAAACCATAAGGAGCAAACCATGAGTCCACTATTGGACGTAACCCAGGCTGCGCATTTACTCAATCTATCCCCATGGACCATTAGAGCGATTGTTCGGGCTGGAAAGCTTAGCCCAGTGCGCATTGGTAGGCGCGTACTTATCGAACAAAGCGAACTTGAGCGATTCATCCACGATTCAAGGTGCTCACCCCAACACCCGACGAGCGCCGAGGAGATGGGGCATGTTTGCGACTGAACGACTCCCACTCGCGATTTTCCTACATGCGACTCGCAGGTTGGGATTCGCCGGTTGCGAGGTAAAAGCGGGAGGGCAGAAGGTCCGATTCCTCTTTGAAGACGCTCGGGGAGAGGCCATCCAGGCGGAACTCGACTTTGAACAGGGTGCAACGGTGCCAGCAAACGCACTGTTTGCCTCACAAAAATTCCTTCGCAAGAAAATGAGCCAAGCAATAGAAACTCGGAGAACCGGAAAACAGTATGAACAAGAAGAACGACGTAACTAACAAGATCGACGGAATCCGCAAGTCAAAAGTTCGCGCGTTTCAACGGAGAACAAAAGTGACAGAGTTGGCGATGCAGAGCTTAATTAAGAACGGTGCTTTCTTTCAGACCCCTCAAGATGGGTTCTACTTCCACGGGCCATCTAAGCAGTTGTTTCCACTAGAACAGCATTCGCGGGGTTTGGCAGCTTTCATCGAGAAACAATTCGGATTGAACGAGGCCGAAAGGGGTGAATATCAGCACCTCCTCGCAGCTCTGGCTAATCACGCCTACCGGGACGGCCAGAAGACCTGTATCTACCGCCTCGCTCACTACGATTCAATCTCCAAAACTCTCTACGTGTCACGGTTCGATGGGAACATCTATCGACTCGACGGCAAGTGCATAGAGCTGGTCCCTAACGGAACTGACAAAGTCTTTTTTTGGGATGACCCGCAATGGGAGAAGTATGAAGTCACTGAAGCACCGAAAGACGTCGGAGCTTTTGAACGCACCATTCTTAGGCCCGTCAATTTTGCCACGGATCAGGTGCTGAGACCTGATGAACAACGCTGGTTGTTTCGAGTGTGGTTACTGGCGCAATTTTTTGACACTCTCCACCCCACAAAACCTATAGCGCTGGTTACCGGGGAAAAAGGTGCTGGCAAAACCTCAGCTATGAGAAAGTGGGAAAAGGTATTGTTCGGACCCGAGGGCGAAGTTTCGGCCCTGGAGCGGGGCAAAGCAGATGGCTTCATCGCAACGGTGAGTTCCAATCCAGTCGCCATCTTCGACAACGTAGATGAGAAGATTGCGTGGCTCCCGGACCATCTTGCTCAGGTTGCAACGGGCATTACTATTCGCAGGAGACGCCTGTACACCACAAACCAAGAAGTCAGCTACCTTCCGAATTGTTGGATCGGCTTGACCTCAAGAACTCCGGATTTCTTGAATGGACGAGAAGACGTTTTGGACAGGACCCTCGTGTTCCGCACAGCGAGGCTGAAGGAAAATACCCCCGAGCATCATCTGCTTGAAGAAGTCCAAACCAACCGTAACCAGATTTGGAGCGAGTTGTTGAAGTGCCTGAACCGAATCGTTGCGTATTACCGAAGCGGCCCAAAGTCCGCGGGGAAAATGAACTATCGAATGGCCGACTTTGCGGAGTTCGCGGTTGCGCTTGGGCGACTGGAGCACCGGGAGGAAATCGCCCATAGAGTTTTGGGCAAGTTGGAGTGTGCTCAAACCGAGATGCTCTTCGAACAAGATCCCATACTTGACTGCCTCTGCGAGTGGCTCAAAACGGGAAAGAATCGCGGGAGGGAGGTCACTGCTGCTGAGCTGTCGGGCGACCTCGGACGCATTGCCGACATGTGTAGCTTGCCATGGCCGTACTCCGGTGCTAGGAGCCTCGGGCAGCGACTGCCACATATCCTCCGGAATCTGAAGGAACGTTTCGAGTTGGAACAAAGGAAAGACAGCGCTGGCCAATGGCATTACAAGTTTTGGCCGAAATCGGGAACGCTGAATCATCCTGAACGTCCTTCTCCGTTGCTTCCGGATGTGCAAAGTACGGTAGAGCAAGGAGATCCAAACCTAAGCCTGAATCACTGAATCATTTGTCTCTGTTTTGGAGAAAAAAGGAGGAGAAATAGAGAGAGTATGAGCTAAACGAATCCGCGATTCAGATCAGCAATTCCAGCCAGTTAACCGACAACTTCTACCCAAACCCCTTTTGTTCCACAAACGCGAAACAGAACTCGACATGCTTTCGTCCTGCGAGTGGAAGAAGCCCATTCTCGCAGTAAGGCAGGTCTCTCCCTCATCGCAAGTCACCCCATGTTTCGGGGCGTTAGGCCGATTCTGGCGAGTTCGTTTGATTTGAACGACTTAAGTGTTTTGGCACCCGAATTTCTCTATGAAACGGGTAAGGGGGACCTGTGTCGATTTTCAAACGTGGTCGAGTGTATCGGTATCACTTCTTTTTTAATGGCGAGCATATTCAGGGAAGTACGAAGCAGGGGAACAAAAACGTTGCGAAACAAATCGAGGCCGCTCACAGGACGGCTTTGGCCAAGGGAGAGGTTGGGATTCGAGAAAAGAAACAGTGCCCTGCACTAGGTGATTTTCTTGAGAAGGACTTCTTACCCTACGTTCATGCCCAATTTCGTGAGAAGCCGAAGACCGATCAGTACTACGAGTACGGAGTGAAACTTCTCAGAGCTGGAACGCTTTGGACGATGAAGATTGACGACCTGACGTCGAAGGATGCCGGTGCCTTCATCGCTCAGAACATGCGTCTTTCTCCGTCGGCAATCAACTGTGGTTTGCGTACACTGCGTCGGTCCCTGAACCTAGCGGAGGAGTGGGGTAAGCTTCCCCGCTCACCCAAGATTGCTCTTGCTCGTGGTGAGCGCCAACGAGATCGAATTGTGAGCGAGAAAGAGTTCCTTGCCTATCGTGCGCTCTCTCGCCAGCCTTGGAGCGATGTTGTCACTTTGCTGTACGGGACAGGAATGCGACCGGGTGAAGTCTACCGGCTCAAATGGGAAAATGTCTCATTGTTAGAAAAACGCCCTTGCATCGAAATAGTTGAAGGGAAATCGAAAGCCGCCCGACGTGTGCTCCCGATGGTTGCGGAAGTAATTCAAGCATTGCAGGGGCGATGGGAAGCACAAGGAAAACCACAAGAAGGCTGGGTGTTCCCGTCTGATGCTAGATCTGGCCACCTAGAGGAAGGCTCTGCCAAGAATCAGCACCTCGATGCGATGAAAAAACTCCGGCTTGCGAAAAGCCTCTTCGATGAGTGGGAGAAGGAAGGATCGCAAGGGAGCTGGCAAGCACACGTCCACGAGAAAGCCGCCCTTTCGATCGACCTCCTCAATAAGCACTCTGAGGTCTTCTCAAACGGAGTTAAGTACTTTGAACCATACTGCCTCAGGCACACCGCACTGACGCGACTGGCCGAGGCTGGCTGTGACGCCTTCACCTTAGCCAGGATCGCAGGGCACAGTTCCATCACGATCACACAGAGGTACTGCCATCCCCAGGCGGAGGCGATCGACGCTGCGTTCGCAAAGATGGGAAAAGGGCAGAATCCAACGGCACCCGCTACCCTTCCCGCTACACCAGAAGTCGAAGCGATCCCGGATACTTCGCAAGTGATTGAAAAAATGGTGAGCGCGGTAGGAATCGAACCTACAACCTACTGATTAAGAGTCAGTTGCTCTGCCAATTGAGCTACGCGCCCGCTGAACTTTGGTCGGAATTTGAAGCGGAGCCGTTCGCCAGTTCTGCGAAGAGTGCTGCTTCATGCCTCAGGCGAAACCTAGAGCGTGGGCTAAACCTAACTAGTATATCAGCGATGGTGGCAGGAAACGGCATCTCTTCCGCCGCAAGCCCCAAAAGCAAGCCGCAAGGCAAAGTTCGCTTAACAAGACTCCATGGTCGGTGCTTACCGTCGACTTTCGGCAGCAAATGGAACCACCGCGTCATCCACAGACGTACTTGGCCGTTTCGGCGGAATCTTATGCGGTGATGCCGGAGGCCGCTGCTCCAAAGTGCCTAGTAGCGGCGCATCATCAAAGCCAACGCCCCAAGCGACGAAACGGTTCTCATCGCACATGCCTTCTATCAATCTCTGCTGACGCGCACTCAACACTTTGAAGGGCAAGGTTTGAAAATTGCGGAAGACCCACAGCAGGTACAAACGCTGCCGAATTGAAGGTTTCAAGTATCGCGGTCCCAGCGGTGTTAAGACACGCAGGACGCCTGAGAGGAGTTTTTCAGTCCACATCACCTAATTCCACGGGCTAGAAATTTCGCTCGGAAAAATCTGGAGCAATTGAAAGTTCACGCATTATTGCACCGCGACCATCGCAATGGGAAGCAGATTTCTGATTTTTTTTGAGGTTTTCGTAAGTTCCTTGCAGCGCTCGTCTGATTTTGTGCCCCAGATAGAATCCAAGGTAAAGACATGAAGCGAAGTCCGCATGAATTCTCAGCAGGCCTGGCCCGGGTCATTTCGAAGCTGGGGTACTGCTCACGGTCGACTGCCAGGAGCTTGATTGAACGAGGGGAGGTGACGGTCAATGGCAAAGTCGCCCGGAACCCAGTTTTGTCGGTAAGAATCCGAAAGGACCGTATTGCCGTTAACGGGAACATTATCCAGAAGGCTAACCTTGGTTACCTAATGATGAACAAGTCGAGAGGGCTCGTCACCACCGCAAACGACGAAAAGGGCAGAAAAACAGTGATTTCTTCGCTGCCGGCCGATCGCCGGAATCTGGCCCCGGTGGGCAGACTGGACATGGCAAGCGAGGGATTGCTTCTTTTTACGAACGACTCCCAGTGGGCCGCGCGGATCACCTCCCCCGAGTCGCATATCGACAAGACCTATCACGTTCAGATCGATTCCACCGCCGATCGAGTTTTGCTCGAACAGTTGCGCTCGGGCGTGCTTGAGGCAGGCGAGTTGCTCAGGGTGAAGGGCGTCCGGAAGCTGCGCGAAGGGGGAAAGAATTGCTGGCTGGAAATTGTCCTTGACGAGGGAAAAAACCGTCACATCCGCCGGACGCTCGATGCATGCGGAATCAAAGTGCTGCGCCTGATCCGGGTGGCTATCGGACCGCTCAAGCTCGGTGACCTCCCCAAGGGCACAACCCGAGAACTCACGAACCAGGAAGTCGGGAGAATCAATCGCACGATGGCATAGAATTTGGCCATGAGCCGGATTGAACAGGTTGGCACACAAGACCGGCCAATTTGGCGGCAAGGCTCCTGGCAGATAAGACCCGGCGCCATGGGTCTCGTTGTCATCGGTTGGCACTCCATCCCATGGAGCATGCGCTGATTGGGCGGCGATCCAATTCTGGTTGCGATTGTCGGACCTACTGGTAGCGGGAAAACCGCGCTCTCGATCCGCCTGGCGAAGCAGTTCAAAGGCGAAATCGTGAACTGCGACTCGGTGGCCAGCTACCGGGATTTCGAGATTGGTACCGCCAAACCGACGGCCGAAGAGCGGAAGCAGGCTCCGCATCACCTGTTCGACACAGTCCATCCGAACTCATACATCACGGCGGGCGAGTATGCCAGGCAAGCTCGGGCCGTGGTGAGAGAAATTGCCCAGCGCTCGGCCATGCCGATTGTCGTAGGCGGGACCGGACTCTACTTGAGGGCTTTGCTGGACGGGCTGTTTAGGGGACCCGAACGTTCCGAAGAACTTCGCAAGCGCCTGCGCAGCCGCGTCGATCAGAGAGGCTCGCTTTACCTCCTGCGAATTTTGCGTCGACTCGATCCCGCGGTTGCGGAAAAAATTCATGCCAACGACGTGCCCAAGCTCATCCGCGCGATTGAGGTCTGTCTGTCCGCGCGACTCCCCATGAGCGAACAATGGCAGCAGGGCCGCGACGCCTTACGAGGATTTCAAATTCTACGGATCGGACTCGATCCTCCTCGCCAGGAGCTATACGAGCGCATCAACCGGCGGGTTGCTGCGATGTTCGCAAGGGGATTGGTCGAAGAAACCGACGAGCTGTTGCAGAAATATGGCGACTCAGCCCGCCCTTTATCATCGATAGGGTACAGGGAAGTTACTCAATTGCTGAAAGGCGAACTCACTCGGGAAGCGGCCATGGCCTCTGTTCAGCAGGCCCATCGCAATTACGCGAAGCGCCAAATGACTTGGTTTCGGAAGGAGCCGGAACTGCATTGGATTCCCGGTTTCGGCGATGACTTAGAAGTCCAGCAACAGGCAGTGAGCATGCTGGGAGATCATTCTAGTAAGATCAGTCACCGCCAGGACCGCGGGTTAGAGTAACATGGGTGTCTCCAGCGGAGCGCCGTGCTCGACCGATCTCGAACGCGCAAAAGGAAAGCAAGCCTGTTCCGGCATTTTGCTCTGCCGCTATGGGTCGCGATCTCGGTGCTTCGAGTAACATCACAAACTCCACCCGGATCGCCCGCCCCATCTCTCTCTGCCGCCGAGGTCAATGACTCCGCCGCACCCGGCCACGCCGCCGCCACTTTTCGCTCGCGCACTCGAGAAGTTGTGGTGGACCTGGTTGCGCTTGATAAGCAAAAAAGGCCGGTTCGAGACCTTGCTGCGCAAGATATTCGCGTATTCGAACGAACTGGTTGGACAGCGAAATCCGAGCAGAAGCTGGTTGCGTTCCGACTGGTAGACAAGACTGACTCAGGTGCGGACGCTGCCGATTCCCGGCCCATCCTAAGAATTCCGCCCGGCACTCATACAAACATCCTCGCAACCAGAGAATTACAGGATCCGCCGACCATTCTCCTCTTAGACAATCTCAACTCAAACCTCTGGGACGCAGATAACCGCAACCAAATCGTCCAGATGATCGACTCGGTGAGCAAGACCAGCTACGACGTTCCCATTGCGGTTCTTCTTCTGAGTGACCGGTTGCACTTGCTCCAGGACTTTACTACGGATATGAGCCAGGTCCGTACGGCGGTGAAGAAGCTATTCAGCCATGGACCGTTTGGCGATTTCGATATGACCGTGATTCAAGGCCCCTCCTCGAGCGTGCAGAAGCAAGCGGGAGTCTTTCTGCCCGCACCCTGGTCCCCGGTTGTCAAGGAGTGGGATCGCGTGAGCGACAATGGCTACACCGATCGCCGGATTCAGATGACGATCGATGCCTTTCGTGCGCTTGCCCGACATTTCTCGGGATATCCGGGACGGAAGAAGCTGGTATGGATCTCCTCAGGGTTCCCCTTCAGTACTGTTCCGTCAGACCGATCGGACTCGGGCAGGGATAGCGCAGAAAGTCATGAGGAGCAGATCGGCATCGCCGCAAATGCCCTCTCCAGAGCGCGCATTGCGGTTTACACAATGCAGCTCGGCGGAGTTTGGATGCCGGATGTTTTCACGGCAAGTCGCAAAGACCGCCCGCAACCTCAGTCGCCAAAGAGTCCGCAATTTGCGGTTGGGGATGAGTTGCTGCGGCAAGATGCGGAGTACCACGCTGCCCAAGCGAGCATGGCAGAGATCGCCATAAGAACCGGGGGCCAGGAATGTAACGGCGGAAACGATTTGAGCGACTGCCTGAAGAAAGCCTTAGCCGACGGGTACACATATTACGAACTGGCCTATGTCCCGCCGGCGGAGATGTGGAAGCAAGGCTTTCATCACATTGTGGTCGAATCCTCCAAGCGTGGAGTGCGGTTGTACTACCGCCGTGGCTACTATGTGAGCAAAGAAGATCTCCCGCAGCAGGGAAATGGCGACAATCGAGCGTCCTCGGATCGCGAACTGAAACAAGCTGCCTGCGATGACGTGATGACCGCCACGGCCGTGCCGATTACGGTCGAGGCCCTTTCCTCGGACGAGAGTGGAACTGCTGGTTATCTGTTGAAGGTGGACGGTCGGTATCAAGCCAATACGCCGGCGAGAAGGCCGGGGCGTCTGGAATTCGGGGTGTGCACATTTGACGCGGCCGGGAGAGCTCTTCAGTACCTGCAATTCCCATCCATCCAGGACTCCCATCCCGAGACAAGCGAAGCCCCACCGGACAACAAGGCGATCCTCAGATTTCACCCCGACCCACACCTCACTCAATTGCGATGGATTGTACGGGATGAGGAAACCGGCGAGCTTGGCTCTTTGGATCTTCCCTTTGATCGCATGTACTCGGTTGGTATTCCAAGCGGGACCTTTCACAAGCAAGTCACCGCGGTTCAGGGCGCGCTGCCATTCCCGAGTCCAGAACAGCCGCAGGCGGCACCCGAACCAGGATCGATGAATCTCGAGGGGGCAAAGCCACCATCCCCAAAACCGGAACCGCGCTTGGACACCCTGGCAGAGATCCATTCTTATTGTGAGGACGCTGGGAGTTCTGAACCTAACGCCGAGGCTTTGGCCAAAGTGTGTGATTATGCTCTCACGCTTCGTACGAAGCTTCCGAACCTGCTTTGTGACCGGCGCACAACCCGCTACTGGAGATCGTGGGGTGCGCACCAGAAAGAAGAAGTCAAGACCGAAGTGGCCTACCGCGATGGCACCGAATACGATCGCGATGCGAGCCCCGGGCCCGGGAGCCACTATGGATTCATGCGCATCGGTGCCAGTTCCTCGGGCGGAGAATTTTCCGCTTATTTACCAGCCATCTTCTCCTGGTCAGCCGATGCGTTGTTTGAATTTCGAGGAGAGGAGAGCCTGGGTTCTTCCCCGGCACTAGTGTTTGACTACACCGTGGAGCGGCAAAACAATCGCACCTACTATCTGCACGCGATCTACTTGGGGGGCGGGAGCAAATACACCTTCCCTGGCTACAAAGGCAGGATTTGGGTGAATAAATCGACTCTGCAGATCCTTCGTCTGGAACGGCATACAAGTGACATCGAAGACAGTTTCCCCATTACCTATGCATCGACGATCATCGATTACAAGGAGGTCGGACTGGGCGATGGTACGAGTTTTGTTTTGCCGGTGTACGCGGATCTGGTTAGCTGTTCTGAGAGCGAAGGCAAAGAATGCGCGCACAATATCCTGCACTACGAAAACTACCGCAAATTTCGCGCTACCACACGAATCGTCACTGAGGGAAGCACCTCCCACTAACAGTGAGCCAGGAGAATGTGCTCTAGGGCCCTTCTTTTAGGCAATCTCTCGATGCTAACATCCAGTCGTGCCCCTGGTTGAAATTCGAAATCTCTCCAAGTTTTTCGTCTCTGGCGAGACGGCACTGTCTGCGCGAAAGGTTGAGGTTCGGGCGGTGGAGGATGTCTCGCTCGACATTCATGCCGGGGAAACCCTTGGACTTGTGGGCGAGTCCGGATCCGGCAAGAGCACGCTCGGTCGACTTATTCTGCGGCTGATTGAGCCCACCTCGGGAAGGGTTCGGTTTGATGGCCGCGACCTATTCGCGGTCTCGCGCCCGGAGATGCGAGTGCTGCGGCGCGATTTACAGATCATCTTCCAGGATCCCTTCGGCTCTCTCGACCCGAGGATGAGAGTCGCGGACCTGGTTGCCGAACCATTGGTGATTCACCGCCAGGGCGGGAGCCGCAGGGAAAGAAGCCACCGAGTTCGCGAGTTGCTTCGCATCGTGGGCCTCGATGATTCGGCTGCAGGCCGCTACCCGCACGAGTTCAGTGGAGGCCAGCGGCAACGCGTCGTGATTGCCCGAGCCTTAGCCCTGCGGCCGAAGTTCATCGTCTGTGACGAGCCGGTTTCAGCCCTCGATGTAAGTGTCGGAGCTCAGATCGTAAACCTCTTGGCTCAACTTCAGCGGGAGTTTGGACTCACTTACTTATTCATCTCGCACTCAATGCCCATCGTCCGCTATCTGTCGACGCGAATCGCCGTAATGTATCGCGGGAAGATTCTCGAAGTCGGCTCCACCGAGGAAATCACGAGCACGGCGCAGCATGACTACACCAAGGCATTGCTCGCGGCAACACCAGAGATTTCCCTGTAGTTCCGGCTTCCGCGAAGCCCGCTTAGAAATCCACCAGCACGCATCTTGCGGGCCAGCGACTCCTATCGGGGAGCCAGCCGAAGCGAGTCTCCTTTGATCTGCTACTCTCGATTGGGTCTTTATCTCTATCTCTATGGCGCTAGCCGGCCAAGTCGCTTCTTCGCTGTACGCCCTGGGGGCGGTTTGTACCTGGGGAGTCAGCGACTTTCTCGGCGGCTACACCGCCCGTCGATTTCACGCCTTCTTCCTGGCCGCCCTAGGTCACATGAGCGGCACGCTGCTGATGTTCTCGATTGCTTTGGCAGCTCACGCGCCCTTTCCCCCGCAGTCCCATCTGATCTGGGCGGCAGCCGCCGGCGTTGCAGGAGGGCTCTCGCTCGCTCTGTTCTATCGTGCGCTCTCGCTAGGCAACATGGGGATTTCAGCGCCGGTGACGGCAGTGCTCAGTGCCGGGATCCCCACCATCTTTGGAATCGTGCGCGAGGGATTCCCGGGGTACTTGCCGAGCGCCGGATTCGCCTTGGCTCTGGCTGGCATCTGGCTGGTTTCGCGGCCGGAACAGAGGGGTCGTCCAAAAGGCTTGGGTCTGGCCGTCGTGGCGGGAATCGGCTTTGCCCTGTTCTTCATATTTATTAAGAAAACGGGTAGCGGCGATGCCTTCTGGATTGCTGGCGTTGCGCGCACCGCGTCGTTTGCCGTCACTGGCGCCATCACGCTCTTCGGCCGGCGCTTTTCCCCGTTCTATCGTGGAGGAGTATGGATCGGCTTGCTCGCGGGATGCATTGACGTTTCTGGGACTGCATTCTTTGTTCGCGCCGGCCAAACCGGGCGCCTGGATGTTGCCGTAGTGCTCAGTTCGCTCTATCCCGCGATCACCGTCTTGCTTGCGCGCATCTTCTTGCATGAGAAGTTCACGCGGTGGAAGACGGTGGGAATGCTGGCCGCCTTGGCTGCAGTCCCAATGATAGCCAGGGCTTAAGGACCCTGGGGGAGCGGCTTCTTATGCGGGCCTTTGGCTGGGCTTTTTCTCCCTGCATTGTTCGCAAGGACAGATTTCGCGGAGCCATTGCCACGAATAGATTCCGAGTTCGTGGCCATCGTTCCAGTGGAACTGGATTGCGTATTTGCCAACCGGCTTGGCTGAGAGCGCCTTTACCGCCGGCTTATACATGGGCAATTCACCGGGCTTTGGAACCGCCGCCTGTCCCGGCTCAAGACCCGACTTGCTGCGCTCTTCATCGCACAAGGCGCACGGGCAAGCATCGCGGAGGAAGGGAAAGGAGTAGTGCGAGAGGTGGCTGTCCTTCCACTCGATTTCGACGCCCGTGCCTTCCTTGAGTTGCACTTTCACCGATTTGGGATCTGCCGATGGCATCTGCTTCAGTATCGCAAAGATCGAAGGGGCTTACATGGGGACTACTCGCGGACGCCGGCCACGGCCATCATGCGCCCGGTTTTGCCCTTTTGCGCGCGATGCGAGAAGAACAGTTCAGGATTACAGGAAGTACAGCTCCCCAAGTCGGAAATGTTGCGTGCCAGAAGGCCCGCGTCCAACAACTGCCGGCGATTCGCCTGGGCGAGATCAAGGAAGATTTGCCGTGGCAGGTCGCTGTGCCCCGGAGCGCGGGCGGTCAGGAACAACAGAGGATATCGCTCGTGGATTTCATTGCGTTCTTTGGTTTCGCGGAACAATTGAGAGGCGTAGGCAAACTGAGCTTCAAAGCTATTGCGCAGCTCCGGCCCGACCTGATAACAACAGCTGCGAATTCCCGGGCCGATTGCAGCGCGCAGCTGTGAGGGAATGCTGCCAAAGTGCTTCCGCATCTCCCCCACGCCTTTTTCGGCGACACGCTTCACCGTGCCTCGCCAGCCGGCGTGAAATACTCCGACCGCCCGGCGCTTGGGATCGGCGATGATGAGCGGGAAACAATCAGCGGTAAGCACTGCGAGCAACAGGCCGGCCGTAGCGGTGATCATCCCATCTCCGGAGAGCGGATGTTCAGGAACGCGGTTGATGAGATGGATCAAATCCGAGTGCACCTGCCGTAACGTGACCAGTTCCCATTTTGCCCTTCGACGCTTGCCGAGCGAAGAAACAAGCCATTCGCGATTCCGCACGACCGCAGTTTTCGTGTCGTCGGGAGTGAATCCCAGGTTGAGTGCGTTCCGGCCGTAAGCGCGGGAACGACCGCCCTGCCTGGTGCTGAAACCGTGCGTCAGCCACGGAATCGATGCCAACGAAGGAGCTTCAAGAAGCTTCAGCTTAGGCTGAGTTTTTGCGGTCCGGGAGGCGGGCACGTTCCTATCTTAGCAACTTCGTTTGGACGAAGCCGTATAATCGCCCATTCGTGCCATCCTGGTTTGCTGGAGAACCCATGCGTAGTTTGACCGTCCTTCTTCTCTTGTCCTTGGCATTCCTCGCGCCTGTCGGGGCTCAACAAAGCAGCGAAACCAAGTCCCAGCAAGAGCAGGCTGATAAAAAAACCAAGAAAGAACCTTCCGCTCAGAAGAGCGAGCAAAAAAAGTCCGAAGAAGCGACGGCAAAAAAGACCGAACCTGCGCCAGCGCAACCGGAGCCGAAGCCCGGGGACGATAAGAAAGAAGAGCGCTTTGACATGACCGAGGTGGCTCCGGTCGTCACTCACCATCAAGTCACGGTTAACGGTAACACCCTGAAGTACACGGCCACCACCGGGCGGCTTCCCATCAAGCGAGGTGACGGCAAGATTGAAGCCCAGATGTTCTTTGTGGCATATACGCTAGACGGGGCCGATCCCTCCAAGCGTCCACTCACGTTTGCCTTCAACGGCGGACCTGGTTCGGCGACCATCTGGCTGCATATGGGCGCGCTAGGTCCTCGCAGGGTTGCACTGCGCACTGACGGATCGCTGCCTCCGGCGCCTTACCAGATCGAAGAAAACTCAAATTCACTTCTCGATAAGAGCGACCTTGTTTTCGTGGATGCAATTGGTACCGGCTACAGCCGCGCCGAAACCGCGGAACTCTCAAAAAAGTTCTGGAATGTGAAGGGCGATATCGAGGCCTTCAGCGAGTTCATTCGCATGTACATCAGCCGCTACGAACGCTGGAATTCGCCATTGTTCCTTTTCGGCGAGAGTTATGGGACGACTCGGTCAGCCGGGATTGCGGGTCGGCTGGCGGAGGAAGGGATCTCGTTTAACGGGATTACGCTGCTTTCGATTGCGCTCGATTTTCAGACGCTCGTGGACACAAAGGCAAACGACGAGCCATACATCCTTTTGATTCCGTCGTTCACGATGATTGCGGGCTATCACCACAAACTCCCTGCCGACCTCGAACAGGACATGGCCAAAGCGCGGCAGGAATCGGAGCAGTGGGCTAGCGGCGAATATGCTCAGGCATTGGCCAAAGGAGATGCACTCAGTCCCCAGGAGCGGCAGCAGGTTATCGAGCACATGGCCCGCTACACGGGTCTGAGCAAAGACGTGCTCGACCAGGCCAACTTGCGGATCGACGTTGCTAAGTTCACCCACTACCTGCTGATCGATCAGAAAGTGCGTGTTGGCCGCCTTGACGGGCGTTTCACCGGGCCTGATCCCGACGGCTTGATGGACACCCCGTTCTATGATCCGACCGAAGCAGACGTTCTCCCTCCCTACACGGCGGTGTTCAACAACTACGTGCGCAATGAGCTCGGATACAAAGTTGACATGCCTTACTACGTTTTTCCGCGGGAAGGATCTGCATTCAAGTGGGAGTGGGGACAGGCGGTAGACGGCTTTCCCAGCACTGCGACCGACCTGCGGCATGCTATTGTCCGCAATCCCTATCTGCAGATCCTGGTCATGGAGGGATACTACGACTTGGCGACTCCTTATTATGGGGCCAACTTCACCATGCAGCACCTCGATCTTCCGGAAAAGTTCCGAAAACAAATCTCCTACGCAACCTACGGTGCGGGCCATATGGTGTATCTGCCTGCTGACCAGTTGAAGAAGATGAAGAGCGACGAATCCAAGTTTGTCGAGGGGGCGCTCGCGGCACAACAGTGAGGGTCTGCCGGCCAGCTACGCTGGTCACTTGCATACCGGGCCTGCGATGCGATACAAACGGCCCAAAGCCTATGTTGCGTCGTCTTTTTCTCCTCGCGATTCTCACTGCGGGCCTGCATTCGTTTGCACAGGTGCCCGCGCCGCCTGCACCTCCCATTCCGGCTGCGACCGCGGATCATTCGCAAGAGTCGTACGTGATTGAAAAGTTCCGGAGCTCGTATCGCTTTGAAAACGACGGTACCAGCAGGCGAGAGCTTTACGCGAGAGTCAAGGTCCAGAGCGATGCCGGCGTGCAGCAGTGGGGCCAGTTGGTCGTCGGATATAACTCAGCCAATGAGCGAGTCGAAATACCCTTTGTTCGGGTTCTAAATCCCGATGGGTCCACCGTGACCGCTTCCGCCGATGCCGTCCAGGACCTGAGCATTCCACTTGAAAAAGAAGCTCCGGTTTATACCGATTATCGGCAGAAGCACGTGACCGTACCCGGGATCCGCCCCGGGGTGATTCTGGAATACGACTTTGTGACGGTTACCTACACTGCGCTTGCCCCCGGGCAGTTCTGGATGCAGTACGACTTCTCCGAAACCGGGACCGTCTTGGACGAGGAACTCATCCTCGATATCCCGAAAGACCGCAAGGTCACTCTGAAGACCAAACCAGGGAATGATCCCAAGATTTCCGAAGACAAGGGGCGACGTGTTTATTCCTGGAAAAGCTCTCATGTCGACAAAACCGATGAAGAACTGAAGAAGGAAGAAAAGGACAAGAAGAAGAAGCCAAAAGAGCCTGACTTTCCTACGATTCAAATGACGACCTTCGAAAGCTGGGACCAACTGGGGCGATGGTATGCGGGCCTGGAGAAGGATCGCCGCCAACCGGATCGCGAAATTCGCTCGAAGGCCGCAGCGCTGACTCAGGGCAAGACCACAGACCTCGACAAGATTCAAGCGCTCTACGACTACGTGGCCACCAACTTCCGATACATCAGCCTATCGTTCGGCGTGGGCCGGTTCCAGCCACACTCGGCTGAGGACGTGCTGCACAATGAGTACGGCGATTGCAAGGACAAGCACACCCTGCTCGCCTCCCTGCTCGCGGCTTCGGGCTACAACGCTTCCTCGGTGTTGATCAATTCCGGCCGCAAGCTCGACCCGGATGTCCCCTCGCCCTCGCAGTTCGACCATGTTTTCACCATGCTCCCGCTCGGGAAAGAAGAAGTATGGATGGATACGACAACCGAGGTCGCTCCCTTCCGCCTGCTGGCCTCCGTCCTTCGGAAAAAGCAAGCTCTCATCATCCCCCAGAACGGCACGACACACCTCGAAGAGACTCCCGCGGACCCTCCCATGGCCAACCGGCAATACACCGACATTCAGGGTAGGGTGAGCGAACTCGGAAAACTCGAGGCGCAGATACATTATGAGTTCCGGGGAGATACCGAGCTTTACTTGCGTACCCTGTTTCGCCGCATCCCCCGCAACAAGTGGACCGACTTCATTAAGCAGATGAGCCTTTATGGCGGCGTCTCCGGCGATGTTTCAGACCTCAAGGCGAGCGATCCGGCAGAGACCCACGAACCTTTTAAGCTCGATTACAAGCTTTCGGCGGCCACCTATCTGGACTGGTCGAAGAAGAAGACCGAGCTGACCTTGCCATTCGCCCAGATCACGATGGCGGATGCGGACGACGATGATCCTGACCCGGTCCAGCTCGGTTCGCCCATCGAGTTTACCTACAAGCTTCGCATTGAGTTTCCGGCAAAGTACACCGAGAAGGCACCTCTTCCTTTCGCCATGAAGCGCGACTATGGCCGCTACCAAGCGACCTATAACGTGGATGGGAATGTCTTCACCGCCGAGCGCACCCTGGTCACCACCATGAACGAATTGCCCTCGCCGCGGGCAAGCGACTACATCGCATTCCGGCGCGCGGTTCTCGCTGACGCCGAACAGAAAATGCAGATTGACAGCTCCCTGGCAGGCACACCCACTCTCGCCAAAGACCTGAAAGGGGATGAGCTCTATGACGCTGCCAAGGCAGCCTTTCAGCGGGGAAACTTCTCTACCGCTATCGAGCTCCTCGAGAAGGTGGTTGCCGCCGACCCCAAGCACAAAACCGCGTGGATGGACCTCGGCCGCGCCTATATGGTTGAGCGCCAGACCGACAAGGCGGTCGACGCGTTTAAGAAACAAGCCGAGATCAATCCTTACGACGAATATGCTTTCAGTGCGATCGGCTGGGCTTATACCACCGACCGCAAGTACGAGCAGGCTGCTGAGGCGTTCAATAAGGCGATTGAGATCAATCCCCTGAGCCTCTACGCGCATGCGGCCCTCGGCGGCATGTACCAGGAATCCCACCAATACGAGAAAGCCGCACCGGAGCTGGAGAAGGCGGTTTCGCTGAAGCCCGACGATGCTTCGCTCGAAATCAGCCTGGGCGATGCCTACTTAAACCTCGGTCAGGATGACAAAGCGCTGGTTGCCTTCGACAAAGCGGTGCAGATTTCCGCGACCCCGGATGTGTGGAACAACATCGCCTACCAATTGTCTTTAAAGAATGCGCACCTTGATATCGCCCAGCGGTACGCAGAGTCTGCCGTGACCGCGATCTCTACCTCGTCGCGCAATCTCTCGCTCGATCAGCTCTCCGATCGCGATCTTCTGATTCCTTCTGCCCTCGATGCCAACTGGGACACGCTCGGCTGGGTTTACTTTGCCCGTGGCAACATGGACAAAGCCCAGAAATACATCCGGTCGGCATGGATACTCGGCCAACATGGCGAGGTTGGCGACCACCTGGCGCAGATCTACCAGAAGCAGGGCCGAAAGGAAGATGCGGTGCGCGTGTATGCGCAATCCTTGTCCGGACTGCGGCCCACCAACGAGACACGCACCCGCTTGGCGGGACTGGTCGGCGGGGATTCTAAAGTCCAACCCGTGATCGAGCAGCACCGGGTCGAGCTGCAACAGCTGCGGACATTAAAGCTGGGGAAAATAGCATCTGCCTCCGGGACAGCAGATTTCTTCGTGTTGATTACTTCGGCGCCAGGTGGGGCAAAAATCGATGCGGCAAAGTTTGTGGGTGGAGAAGAGAAGCTGAAGCCGCTCACCGACAGCCTTCGAGGCGCCAAGGTGGACTTTGTTTTTCCCGACGATGTCCCCGCGAAAATCCTCCGCCGCGGCACGCTTTCCTGCTCGCAGGAAACCGGGCAGTGCGATTTTCTGATGATGTTGCCGGAGGACGTTCACTCCGTGGACTAGCCGGGCAGCCGAGGAGTGATCCGCGACTGCTCAAAGGCAAATGCCAGCTGAAGCACGCGCGCGTCGTGTCCGCTCGGCCCTACGATCTGCAATCCGATCGGAAGTCCCTCTGAAGTAAGCCCGCAGGGGACGGAGATGGCCGGGGTTCCCCAAACGTTGGCCGGCCGCGTATTGCGGAGCAGAATGAGTTCGGTGGGGCGCAATTGCTCGACGTGGGAGACGAGGTCGGAAAGACGCGGCGCAGGAATCGGCGTGGTAGGGGTTACCAGCAGGTCGACGGTTTGAAACATCGCCGCCGACTCTTCCCGCAGGTGAGCCAGTTCTTTGAGCGCTGCCTGGTACTGGTCGGCTGAAATGTTCTCGCCAGTGCGTATGCGCCGCAGGGTTTCCGGATCATAATCCTCAGCGGACTTCCTGATCCAGGCTTGATGAACCGCGTAGGCCTCGGCGGCTTGGAGGGTTCGGTCGCTATCCACTCGGATCGAAACGTCGGCAACCGTCGAACCCAGCCTTTCTAGCTGCCGGATCGCCTCTTCGACCGATGCTGCGACTTCGCGGTCGAGGCCCTCAAAAAAGAATTGACGCGGAACTCCTACACGCCATGCTGGGCGGGTTGGAGCGAGAGTGCCCGAGTATTGCCCGGCAGATCCCCCGAGAGCATCGAGCAGGATTGCAGCGTCCTCGACCGAGCGCGTGATCGGCCCGGCGTGGTCCAGAGAAGGCGAGAGTGGAATGACTCCTTCGGTGCTGATAAGCCCGAAAGAAGGTTTCAGCCCTACCACCCCGCAGAGCGCGGCGGGCTCCCGAATCGAACCCGCGGTATCGGTTCCGACGGAAGCAAAGCACATTCCGCTTGCAACTGCGGCCGCCGAACCGCCCGAAGATCCGCCCGCAATGTAGTCTGCATGGACGGGGTTGTGGACGGGGCCAAAGCAGCTGATCACGGAACTCCCGCCGTAAGCGAACTCGTGCAGGTTCTGCTTCCCGATCAGGATTGCTCCAGCTTGCTTGAGCCTTACGACGAGCGCCGCATCTCTAGAGGAAACTTCGTTCCCGACGACCCGGCTCGCCGCGCTCGTGCGGACCCCGGTTACGTCCATGAGATCTTTCAGCCCTACCGGAATGCCGTGTAGAGGGCCGAGCCATTTCCCCGCGCGGATCTCTGATTCCGCCCGAGTTGCGTCCCGCAAAGCTGAATCGGCCATGACGGTGACGAAGGCACTCAGCTCTGAGTTCAAGGCGGCAATTTTTTCCAAGCATTCACGAACCAGTTCGACAGGAGAAACCTCCTGGCTGCGGACAAGCTTGGAAGCAGCGGCGATCGTGCGAAGCGTCATCCGAGCTCTATTCCATTTCTGGGAATACATGAGGTGGATGAGACTTCTCTGGTGCATCGCATAAATTTTTCTTTCAAAGACATTTCTTAATTCGCTCGACCTGCTATAATTTCGAGTTTCATAACCGGCTACAAATCTTACGTGGATGTTCGTCGCGGTTGAACACTGTTTTCCCGCAGTCTAAACAACAAAAACTCTGATCGATGCAGATTTTCCACCGTAGCGCAAATGTAATCTCGCGGGTCTCGATTTATGCGGGGATCTTTACAGCGGCGTTCGTGCTTTGGGCGTGCATTCAGTTGCAGCGTTCGCCCTATGTAACGTACGCTGGCGTGGTCCGTCCTCAGCCAGTGCCGTTCAGCCATCAGCACCACGTGGCTGCCATCGGCATTGATTGCCGCTACTGCCACACCTCGGTCGAGACGTCAGGTTTTGCCGGTATCCCGCCGACCAAGACCTGCATGAACTGCCATTCGCAGATCTGGACGAATGCGGCGATACTCGAGCCGGTCCGCGAGAGCTTCCGCAGCGGCAAGTCGCTCGTCTGGAACCGTGTCAATGACCTTCCCGATTTTGTCTACTTCGATCACAGCATTCATATTAATAAAGGAGTGGGGTGCAACACCTGCCATGGAGCTGTCGACCGCATGCCCTTGACGTTCAACCATGCGTCGCTGCAGATGGAGTGGTGCATCAACTGCCACCGCAATCCTGCAAAGGAACTGCGGCCTCGCGATCAGGTGTTCAACATGCGCTACCAAAAGCCGAGCGAGGAGATCCCGGTTATGATCGACGGGAAAAAGTTTACCGACCAAATGAACCTGGGTAAGTATCTGGTCAGCGCGTACCATCTGCGCTCGGTGCTCGACATTACAAGCTGCAACACGTGTCACAGGTAGAAACTGCATCAGCGATGAATAACGACGAACAAAACGGCAAGGCGCATCGCGAGGAAGTCTGTCCGGGGAAGAAGGACAAGCTCGGTCCGCTCGAATTGCAGGCCGAGATCGAGAAAAAGAATGCGCCCGAAATGTGGCGTAGCCTGGAAGAGCTCGCCGGCAAGCCCGAAGTCCGCGAGTTGATGCACCGCGAGTTCCCTAAGGGTGCATCGGAGTGGATCGATGCGGTTTCGCGCCGCGGCTTTCTGAAGCTGATGGGATCGTCGCTCGCGCTGGCCGGCATGTCGGCATGCACCCGCCAGCCGCTCGAGCCGATCGTTCCCTATGTTCGCCAGCCGGAAGGCTTCATCCCCGGCAAGCCGATGTCCTACGCTACGGCCTTCACCCTGAGCGGATACGCAGCGCCTCTGCTTGTGACCAGCCGCGAGTTTCGCCCAATCAAGATTGAAGGCAATCCTGATCATCAAGCAAGCCTTGGCGGCACCGATATCTTCGCCCAGGCTTCGATTCTCGATCTCTATGATCCCGACCGCTCGCAGAATGTGCTCTATCTGGGAGAGATCGCTACCTGGGGCACCTTTGCCGATCAGCTTCGCGGCCCCCTGAATTCCCAGAAGACCCTCCAGGGTGCCGGCATCCGCATTCTCTCGCGGGCGTTTTCTTCGCCCACGCTGCTCGATCAGATGCAGCAGTTGGAGAAAAATTTCCCGCTGGCGAAGTGGCATGTCTATGAGCCGGTGAATCGAGACAACGTCTATGCGGGCGCGCAGATGGCTTTCGGGCAGCCGGTGGAGACGGTTTACAAGCTCGATGCCGCGGACGTGATTGTTTCTCTCGATGCGGACTTCCTTTACGGCGGCTTCCCGGGAATGACGCGCTATGCCCGAGATTTCGCCAAGCGCCGCGATCCTGAGTCCGACAAGATGAGCCGTTTTTATGCCATCGAAAGCGCGCCCACTTCGACCGGAGCAAAGGCGGACCACCGCTTGCCGGTGAAGGCGAGTGAGGTAGAAGCCGTCGCGCGCGCGTTACAAGGTGGCGGTGGGTTGAGCGGCGAGGCGGCGAAGTTTGTCCAATCGGTTGTGGCGGAACTAGGGGCCGCCCACGGTTCAAGCGTTGTAATCCCGGGCGAGCACCAGCCGCCCATCGTGCATGCCTTGGCTCATGCGCTGAATCAGCAACTTGGCAACGTCGGGAAGACCGTCTTCTACACCGACCCGGTGCTCGCGACGACGGACAGTCAGACTGAATCGATCAGAGACCTCGTCTCCGATATGCGCGGGGGGAAGGTTGATCTGCTGGTCATTCTCGGCGGCAACCCGGCATTCGACGCGCCCGCTGATCTTGGATTCGCTGACGCTTTGCGGAACAGTAAGATCCCGGTGCGGGTGCATCTCGGGCTCCACGACAACGAGACTGCCGAGCTTTGCCATTGGCACATCAGCGAGACGCATTATTTGGAGCAGTGGGGGGACAGTCGCGCTTACGACGGCACGGTCAGTATTGTTCAGCCGCTGATTGCGCCGCTCTACAGCAGTCACAGCGCCTACGAACTGGTGTCGCTCCTGAATGGCCAGGCTGAAACGCCGGGCTACGAACTCGTTCAGAACTACTGGAAATCGAAGCATTCCGGAGCCGACTTCGACACTTTCTGGCGCAGATCAGTGCACGACGGATTCGTTGCCGGCACGACGTATCAGGCAAAGCAGGTTTCTCTGAAGACCGCAGAGAGCCTGGCCTCGGAGGCTCGCGCAAAGGGTTCTCAAAGCGGCGACATCGAAATCAACTTCCGCCGAGATCCTTCTATCTACGATGGCCGCTTCGCAAATAACGCCTGGCTGCAGGAATTACCTAAGCCCTTGACCAAGATGACCTGGGACAATCCGCTGCTCCTGGCGCCTGCGATGGCTGACCGCCTCGCAGTCAAGAGCATGGACATGGTCAAGGTCGAGCTGAACGGGAAATCGTTGGATCTTCCGGTCTGGATCCAAGCCGGACACCCGGATAACTCGGTCACGGTGTATTTCGGTTACGGCCGCAGTCGTTCCGGTCGCGCCGGGAACGCCGCTGGATTCGATGTCTATCAGCTTCGCTATAGCGCCACGCCGGACCTTGCAAGCGGGAAAGTCACCAAGACGAGCGGTCAGTACCTGCTCTCTACTACGCAGGGCTATCAGACCATGGATGTTGGCGATGATCACCGTCCCATCGTGCGCAGCGCCACGCTCAAAGATTTCAAGGACAGAAACTTTTCGGAAGAGGCGCCCCGCCCCGACGAGACGATGTACAACAATCCGCCCTATGACTATGCGGCTCAGCCGTACGTATGGGGCATGACCATCGACCACAACGCCTGCGTGGGCTGCAATAACTGCATCATTGCATGCCAGTCGGAGAACAACATTCCGGTCGTCGGCAAGGAGCAGGTGAATCGCGGCCGCCACATGCATTGGCTGCGGGTGGACGTCTACTACCAGGGTGATCGCGACAACCCGCGAGCCTACTTCCAGCCCGTGCCCTGCATGCAATGCGAGAATGCACCCTGCGAGGTGGTGTGTCCGGTGGGCGCAACCACGCACTCGACCGAAGGCTTGAACGACATGATTTATAACCGCTGCGTAGGGACGCGCTATTGTTCGAACAACTGTCCCTACAAAGTGCGGCGGTTCAACTTCTTACTTTTCCAGGATTGGGAGACTCCGCAGCTGAAGATGTTGCGCAATCCCGATGTCACCGTCCGCAGCCGGGGCGTGATGGAAAAGTGCACCTATTGCGTGCAGCGCATTACGCACGCGCGCATTGCCGCCGAAGAAGCGACGACCGAGCAAGCGAAGGCCGACCCGATTACGAATTTGCAGACGGCGTGCCAGCAGTCTTGCCCAGCGAACGCGATTGTTTTTGGCAACATCAATGATCCGACGAGCGCGGTTTCGAAGTTGAAGGCGAAGTCGCGCAACTACGCGGTGCTGGATGATCTGAATACGCGCCCGCGGACGACGTATCTGGCGGCGGTTCGGAACCCCAATCCGGAGTTGGAAGGCAGTTCGACATAATGGCGAGACCAACAGAAGTCGAAATTGGCGAGCAGAAAGCACCGGTCATCCAGCCCGGGCATACCTTCGCCAGCATTACGGACAAGGTCGCCTCGATTGTCCTGCGCCGTCCGGTCACGAACGGCTGGCTGCTGGGAGTGGCGATCTGCTTCCTGATCCTGCAGTGGTTCCTGTTCGCGGTCTGCTGGTTGTTTTACAAAGGCGTTGGCGTTTGGGGTGTGAATATCCCCGCAGGCTGGGGATTTGCCATCGTCAACTTCGTCTGGTGGATCGGTATCGGCCACGCCGGCACCCTGATCTCTGCCATTCTGCTTCTGCTGCGCCAGCAGTGGCGAAACTCGATCAACCGCTTTGCCGAGGCCATGACGCTTTTCGCCGTGGCTTGCGCGGGCATGTTCCCGATCTTCCACCTCGGCCGTCCGTGGCTGTTTTATTGGTTGTTTCCCTACCCAAACACGATGTCGTACTGGCCGAACTTTCGCAGCCCCCTGGTGTGGGATGTGTTCGCGGTCTCGACTTACGGCACCATTTCGCTCGTGTTCTGGTTTGTCGGTCTGATTCCGGATCTGGCGAGTCTGCGCGATACGACCGACAATAAGGCTCTCAAGTTCATCTTTGGCGGCCTCGCCATGGGCTGGCGCAATTCGGTGCGCCACTGGAACCGCTACGAAACCGCTTACCTGTTGCTCGCCGGTCTCGCCACCCCTCTGGTGCTCTCGGTGCACACGGTTGTGAGCTTCGATTTCGCGATCGGCATTGTTCCGGGATGGCACACCACCATCTTCCCGCCCTACTTTGTGGCTGGCGCCATCTATTCTGGCTTCGCCATGGTGCTGGTGCTCGCGATTCCGATCCGCAAGTTCTACGACATTGAAGACCTGATCACCGACCGGCACATTGAGAACTCCGCCATGGTCATGCTGGCCACCGGCTGGATCGTGGCTTACGGATATGCCATTGAGGCATTCGTGAACTGGTACGGCGGGGATCCCTACGAAGCTTTCCTGCGCTGGAACCGCTTGCATGGACCGTACGCGGTCTCGTACTACGCGCTGCTCTTCTTTAATCTCGTGTTGCCGCAAGTCCTGTGGTTCAAGAAGGTCCGCAACAATAACCTGGCGCTTTTCCTGATCTCACTCGATGTGCTCGTCGGTATGTGGCTGGAGCGTTTTGTGATCGTGGTTGTCAGCCTGAGCCGTGACTTCATGCCTTCTGCCTTCGGCCAGTATTATCCGACCCAATTCGACTGGGCAGTGTTCATCGGCACCCTGGGCTTTTTCTCGGCCTGCATGTTCCTGTTCTTGCGCTTGCTGCCGGCGGTTTCTATTTCCGAGCTCAAGACGTTGCTCCCTGAAGCTGAAGTCACTGTGGAGCGCGAGGCGGAGGTTCATCACTGATGAAAGATCCCCGCACGTACGGCTTGATGGCTGAGTTCGATACGGTGAACGAGGCAATCGCGGCAGCTCACAAGGTTTATGGGGCGGGCTACCGCAAGATCGACGCTTATGCGCCGTTTCCGGTCGAAGAGCTTTCCGAGGCCATTGGATTTCATCACAATGGGGTTGCGCTGGTGTGTCTTGTTGGCGGCCTGCTCGGCGGCACGGCGGCCTACGTTCTGCAGTGGTGGATTAATACCGCGGGCTACCCAATTAATATCGGCGGGCGACCGCTGCACTCATGGCCCGCTTTCATTATCGTTACCTTCGAAATGACGATTCTGTTTTCGGGATTGTCGGCAGTGTTTGGCATGCTTGCGCTGAACGGGTTGCCGCAACCCTACCATCCGGTTTTTAACGTACCTCAATTCGATGCGGCCTCGAGGGATAAGTTCTTCATTGCAATCTTTTCCTCCGACAAGAAGTACGATCCCATCGCTACCCGCGCCTTCCTAGAGAGCTTGAATCCAACCTCGGTCGCGGAGGTGCCCAGCTAATGGCGAAACTCCGGACAGTTTTGGGTCTTCTAGCGCTGGCGATTCTGGTCGGTTGCCGCAACGACATGCACGATCAGCCGCGCTTCAAGCCGCTGGCGAAGAGCGACTTTTTCGCCGATATGCGGGCCTCGCGCGCGCCCGTCGAGAATACGGTGGCTCGCGGACAACTGAACGAGGACACCTACTTCTATACCGGGAAAATTGGCTCGAATCCAGGCGATTACATGCCGGCCGAAGTTCCCGTCAACCAAGCGACACTGGAGCGCGGACGGGAGCGGTTCGACATCTATTGTGCGCCTTGTCATTCGCGCCTGGGGGATGGCAATGGAATGGTTCCGCAACGCGGATACCGCCATCCGCCGAGCTATCACCAGGAGCGTTTGCGCAAGGCGCCGCTCGGTTATTTCTTCGACGTAATGACGAACGGCTTTGGAGCGATGCCCGATTACGCCATGCAGATCACGCCCGAAGACCGCTGGAAGATCGTCGCCTACATCCGGGCGTTGCAGCTGAGCCAGAATGCGACCGCAGCCGATGCGGCAGGACGGGCCATTCCGACGGCTCCGCCAAGATTTCAAGAACCCGGTTCGGGTGCCACCCCGCCCGTTCCTTTGCCTGAGACCAATGAAACAGGAGAACCCGAGAATGTCAGCGGCGCGCACCAATAGTTCAAAGTGGATGGCGCCGGAGATCGCGCACGTCATGTACCAGCGTGCGCTCGCCGTCGGCATTCTTTTCGGCGCCTTGTCGCTGGGATTGGCCATTTATCCCTACACTCGGGAGCAGTTTTTCCACTCCTATCTGCTCGGCTTCATGTTCTGGCTGGGCATCACGCTTGGCAGCATGGCGTTTCTGATGATTCAGTACCTGACCGGCGGAATGTGGGGCATGGTAATCCGCCGGCCGCTTGAAGCCGCTATGAAAGCCCTGCCGCTCATGGGGGCGCTTTTTGTTCCCATTGCTGTCGGAATCCCCTATCTCTACAGCGGGTACGGCGACAGCCACGGCTGGTTCAACGCGGTCCCAAGCGATGGACATCTTTGGGACTTGAGTCGTGCGTACATGCAGCGCTGGGGCCATGGGCAATTCCTGTTCCTGGACGGTGTCATCGGTCGTGCGATCATTTACTTCGTGATCTGGATCCTGATGGCCTGGACGCTTATCCGCTGGTCGAATGAGCAGGATGCTCCCCCGATAGAGAACCTGAGCCCGCGTTTCCGCCGGTTGGCTGCTCCCGGACTGATCCTCTACGCCTTCACCATTAGTTTCGCCGCCATCGATTGGGTCATGTCCCTAGATCCCCGCTGGTTCTCGACCATCTTCGGATTCATCATCATCGTGGGCGAGTGCCTGGCTGCCATGTGCCTGATGGTGATCGTCGAGACGGTGCTCTCGCGCGAGGAACCTTTCTCTCTGTGGCTTAAGCCGAAAGAAGTTCATGATCACGGCAAGCTGATCTTGACCTTCATCATGCTGCATGCGTATTTCAGCTTCTCGCAGCTGCTGATCATTTGGGCGGGCAATCTGCCGATGGAGATTCGGTTCTTCCTTCGCCGCCTGGAACACGGCTGGGGATGGGTGGGGCTGTTCCTGGTCCTTTTCCACTTTTCCGTGCCGTTTGCGCTCTTACTGTCGCGTCCGCTCAAGCGGAACCCGTATCGCCTGGTGAAAATCGCCGGCTGGCTCCTGTTTGCGCGCTTCGTGGACCTGTTCTGGTACATCGAGCCCACGTGGAATGAAAGCTTTACCTGGCACTGGGGATATTTGATCGACATCGTTGTTCCGGTGGCAATCGGGGGGATGTGGCTGGCGTACTTCTTCCATAATCTGCGCCAGCGACCGCTATTGCCCGAGTACGACCTGCATGCGCAGGAGTTTCTGGATTACGCGGGGGTTGCTCATGACTGAACATCAGCACGATGAGCATCCGGCTGGCCTGGGCTTTGAACGCCAAGACTGGACTGCCAGACCGGTCTACGGTTTCCTGGTTTCTCTCGCCGTCATTGGAGTGATGGTTTACGTTACCGTCTGGGGCATCTTCAAGGTGCTCGATCGATATTTCAATGAGCACCAAGCTCCGACCAATCCGCTCGTCGAGCAGAACACCAATGTGCCTACTCGAAACGCGGATCCGGAGCGCGTGCAGCAGATCTTTCCGGAGCCCCGGCTCGAAACCAATGAGCGCGGTGAGATCAACGACTTCCGTTTGGGTGAAGAGCAAACCCTGAACAGCTACGGCTGGGTCGATCAGAGCGCCGGGGTGGTTCACATTCCGATCACAGAAGCGATGAGGCTGGTCGCCGAGCGCGGCCTTCCAACCCGACCGGCAACCGGAAAGGTGCCTCCATCGCCTGTGAATCTCGCCAGAGCAGCAGCGGCAGCTGCTGATACGGCTAACGCAAACCAGAACACCGCCGGCAAGCCGGCAGGAAAAAGGAAAAAGTAGTGAGCAGTACCGTTCAAAAATCGTTGTGGACCGTGGCGGGCGTAGCTCTTCTCGCCTCGACCGGTTGGGCGCAGGGCATGTATTCGGGCGCCGGGGGAATTATGGCGCCTTCAGCCAACGTCAAGCCGCCCGGGTTGAAGCGTGCCGGGATCGAGCAGAAGCTTGACCAGCAGCTCCCCTTGAATCTGGTTTTTCGCGATGAAGCCGGCAAGCCCGTCAAGCTGGGTGATTTCTTCGGCAAGCGCCCGGTGATCCTGACCTTTGTTTATTTCCGCTGCCCCATGCTCTGCAGCGAAGTTCTCTCGGGTCTAGAGGGCTCGTTGAAAGCTCTGAGCTTCGATATCGGAAAAGATTTCGACGTGCTGACGGTCAGCTTTGATCCGAAGGACACTCCGGAGAGCGCCACCGAAAAGAAGGCGAGCGTGTTGCAGCACTACAAGCGAGAAGGCGCTCGCGACGGCTGGCACTTCCTGACCGGCTCAGAAGAGTCGATTGCCGCGCTCACCGATGCAGCCGGTTTTGGTTACGACTACGACGAGAAAACCAATCAGTTCGCACATAGCACGGCCATCATGGTGATCACGCCCGAAGGCAAGATCGCGCAGTATTACTACGGCGTGGATTTTCCGCCGCGCGATCTGCGGCTAGGGTTGGTTCAGGCATCGCAAAACAAGATTGGCACCCTGGCAGACCAAGTGCTCCTCTACTGCTATCACTATGATCCGCAGTCGGGCAGATGGGGCGCCGTTGTCACCCACATGATTCAATTGGGCGGCGGAGTCACGATTCTGGCGTTAGGGGCAATGCTATTGGTGCTATTGCGACGCGGGTCCGATTCTGAGCACAGGGGGCAGGGCAACTCTCAGGCATATGTTCGATAATTTTCCACTTTGGCCGGCTGGCGCTTCCAATCACGCGCTTCCCGTGGATTTGATCTACGTCTTCCTCGTAGTTCTATCGACGGTGATGACGCTCGCGATTTTTGCCGCCATCGCCATATTCGGGGTAAAGTACCGCCGCCGCCATGACCGCGAAGCCCACCAGATTGAAGGATCCTTGATCCTCGAGATCACTTGGTCGGTGATTCCGCTGGGCATTTTCATGGTGATATTTGGCTGGGGCGCGGTGGTCTACTTCCATATGCGCACTCCACCCCGCGACGCCACCGAAGTCTACGTGGTCGGCAAGCAGTGGATGTGGAAGATCCAGCACCAGGAAGGGCAGCGCGAGATCAACGAACTGCACGTGCCGGTCGATCGCAATATCAAGCTGATCATGACCTCCCAGGACGTGATCCATAGCTTCTTCATCCCTGCTTTTCGCGTCAAGCAGGACGTAATTCCGGGGCGCTATACGACGCTTTGGTTTCGCGCAACCACCCCCGGCACCTACCACCTGTTCTGCGCGCAATTTTGCGGGACCGACCATTCAGGAATGATCGGCCAGGTGGTGGTGATGAATCCCGCGGACTATCAGACCTGGATGTCTGGCGGGAGCGTGTCTGGGTCCCTGGCGCAGAGCGGGGAGACATTGTTTCAGCAACTCGGCTGCTCCACCTGCCACCGGTTCGACGTGCAGGGGCGTGGACCGAATTTGAAGGGATTATTCGGCAAGCCTGTGCAGTTGCAGGACGGGCGATCCGTTCTGGCTGATGACAACTATGTTCGCGAGTCAATCCTGGTCCCAACGGCGAAGGTCGTGTCCGGCTTCCAGCCGATCATGCCTTCGTTCCAGGGTCAGGTGAGCGAGGAACAATTGAACGCGCTGGTTGCGTATGTGAAGTCGCTGAGCCAGGCGCCCGCAGGCGCGGCAGCAACTCCGACAAGTACGCAGCAGCCAGCAAACGCAACCCCAAGGGATTAGCGATGGCAACCGTAGCAGTACCCATGGAACAGAAGAACTACCTGAACGCCGAGTACGGCATTCGCTCGTGGCTGTTTACGACCGACCACAAGCGCATCGCATTGCTGTACCTGATTTCGATCACTGCGATGTTCTTTATCGGCGGATTCTTTGCGTTGATGATCCGCCTCGAGCTGCTCACACCGGCCGGCGACCTGCTGCTGCCGGACACCTATAACAAGATGTTCTCCATGCACGGTCAGGTGATGGTGTTCTTCTTCCTGATTCCATCGATTCCGGCCGTGCTCGGGAACTTTCTGATCCCCATGATGGTCGGGGCCAAGGACCTGGCTTTTCCCCGCATTAACCTGCTGAGCTGGTATATCTACATCGCAGCTGCCGGTCTTTACATCTGGTGCATCGCCACCGGCGGCGTCGACACCGGCTGGACGTTCTACGTTCCATACTCCAGCTTATTCAGCAACTCGCACGTGATTGAAGCTGGGCTGGCGATCTTTATCGCCGGATTCTCGTCCATTCTCACCGGATTGAATTTCGTCGTAACCGTGCACCGCATGCGCGCCCCGGGCATGACCTGGTCGCGTCTGCCGCTGTTTGTGTGGTCCCATTACGCCACCAGCATCATCATGCTGCTGGGAACTCCGGTGATCGCCATCACGCTGGTCCTGGTGGTTCTCGAGCGCACGCTGAATCTTGGCATCTTTGATCCCACCCGCGGTGGCGATCCGGTGCTCTTCCAGCATTTGTTCTGGTTCTACTCGCACCCCGCCGTTTACATCATGATCTTGCCCTCGATGGCTGTGGTCAGCGAGATCATCCCGTGTTTCTCGCGTAAGAGAATTTTTGGCTACAACTTCGTAGCCATGTCCAGTATCGCCATCGCGGTGATTGGCTTCCTGGTCTGGGCGCACCACATGTTCGTCGCCGGCATCTCGCTCTACTCGGCGCTGGTGTTCTCCTTTCTGACCTTCCTGGTCGCGGTACCGTCGGCGATTAAGGTCTTCAACTGGACCGCCACGATGTACAAGGGCTCGATATCGTTTTCCACCCCGATGCTCTATGCCCTCGGCTTCATCGGCTTGTTCACGATCGGCGGCTTGACGGGTGTGTTCCTAGCCACCCTCGGTCTCGATGTCCACGTTCACGACACCTATTTCGTCATCGCGCACTTCCATTACGTAATGGTCGGCGGCGCAGTGCTCGGCTTCCTCGGCGGCATGCATTTTTGGTGGCCGAAAATCACCGGCCGGATGTACCCGGAAGCTTGGGGACGGGTGGCGGCGATCATCGTATTCATCGGATTCAACCTGACGTTCTTCCCGCAGTTTGTCCTCGGTTATTTGGGGATGCCCCGCCGCTACTGGGATTACTCGCACATGCCCGAGTGGCAAGCTCTCAATGTTCTCTCGACTGCCGGGGCCACCATTCTCGCGGTCGGATACCTGTTGCCGATGGTCTACATGCTTTGGTCCCTGCGTTACGGCAAGATAGCGGACAACAATCCCTGGCAGGCCACGGGGCTGGAATGGACTACATCCTCCCCGCCGACCACCTTCAATTTTGATGAGACGCCGGTTGTAACCTCGGAAGCCTACGAATACGAGAAAATGCCTTTGCCGCAAGAGGTGACACTTGAGCGATAGTCACGCCACGGAAACGCCGCTCGCGGTCGAACACGAACATCGGCCGGAACTGCGGCACCACTTTGCCGACGAACAGCAGCAGCGTAACGCCGCGTCCCTGGGCATGTGGTGGTTCCTGGGAACCGAAATCATGTTCTTCGGCGGCATGTTCTGCGCCTACCTGGTATACCGCCACTGGTACTTTCCGGAATTCGCCGTCGCCAGCCGCAGCCTGAGCTTACCCATCGGAACCTTCAACACGACTGTGCTGATTTGCAGCAGCTTGACGGTCGCCATGTCGGTACGCGCAGCCCAGCTGGGAAATCGGAAGATGCAGGTCAGGATGTTGTTGCTCACCCTGGTATTCGGCTTGTCGTTCATTGGAATCAAGGGAGTCGAGTGGAGGGAGAAATACAAGGAACATCACATTCCCACCTTCCACTACAACGTGGTCGGCGGCGACGGGGACCTGGTTTACAAGAACGCGAAATTTCTGGGCCTGGATAACCTGCATGGCGAAGCCCTCGAACAACGTAAGGCCGAAATACAGCGCAGCACCCAGATCTTCTACTCGCTGTACTTTGCCCTGACAGGCATGCACGCCATCCACATGATCATTGGCGTCGGAATATTCATCGTGATCACCTGGATGGCCCACAAGGGCCGGTTTACGCCGGAATACCACACGCCGCTTGAAATCGCAGGCCTGTACTGGCACTTCGTGGATATCGTCTGGATCTATCTGTTCCCGTTGCTGTACCTCATTGACCGGAAACCGATCTCTTAGGAATCCCTATGGCAGACCACACAGAGCACTCAGAGCACGTTGTTTCCGCCGGACTGTACTGGCTGATCTGGTTCCTCCTGATTGTCGGGACGATCATCACCGCGCTCGTGGCCACGGTAGATCTGGGGACTTACCACGGTATCGATTTCAACACCGTCGTTGCGCTCGTGATTGCGACCTGCAAGGCCTCGGTCGTGGTCCTCATCTTCATGCACGTCAAGTACACCAGCGAGCGGATGACGAAGGCGATTTTGCTGTCTGCGATTTTCTGGTTGCTGCTCCTGCTGGTGTTGAGCATGTCGGATTACTCAACCCGGATGCATGGGTAAGAAGCAGTTCAGCACTCTGTTCGAGAACCAGCGTTCCCCATAATCTGGCTTTTCTCGTTCCCACGACCGGGTGCGCTCGGCTGAGTGCTATCTTTAGATCTTGCATTCAGTTCAGAAATGAGCAAGGACCCGACCCTCTACCCGGAAGCAGGAGCGCTCGAACAAGACCTGCGCCGAACTCTTCAGGGCGAAGTTCGCTTCGATAACGGCAGCCGCGCGCTCTACTCTACCGATGGATCCAACTATCGGCAGGTCCCGATCGGCGTTGTCATTCCCCGTGACAACCACGACGTGATTGCCGCCATCTCGACCTGCCGGGAACATGGGGCGGCCGTGCTCTGCCGGGGCGGGGGAACCTCGCTCGCGGGCCAGTGCTGCAACGTGGCAGTCGTGATCGATTTTTCCAAGTACATGGCAGAAATCCTCGAGCTTGATCCAGAGCGGAGGATCGCGAGAGTCCAGCCCGGAGTGATTCTCGATCATCTACGCGCAGCTGCCGAGAAGCACAACCTGACCTTTGGGCCCGATCCCGCCAGCCACAGCCGCTGCACGCTTGGAGGCATGGTCGGCAACAATTCCTGCGGCGTGCATTCGGTAATGGCGGGTAAGACCGACCAGAACATCGAGGAACTCGAAATCCTTACCTACGACGGCCTTCGCTTGCGAGTTCGAGAAACCAGTCAGGCTGAACTCGACCGCATCATCGCCGCTGGGGGCCGCGAGGGGGAGATCTACGCCGGATTGCGCCGGATCCGAGATCAGTACGGCGATCTGGTGCGGCAGAAGTATCCGAGCATTCCACGACGGGTTTCCGGCTACAACCTGAACTACCTGCTTCCTGAAAACGGCTTCCACGTCGCCCGGGCGCTAGTCGGTTCCGAAGGCACCTGCGTGACCACTCTCGAGGCTACGTGCCGGCTGGTCACAAGTCCGCCTGAGCGCTTGCTGGTAGTGATCGGCTGCCGCGACGTATTCGAGTGCGCCGATCTTGTACCTGAGGTCCTGCGCCACCAGCCGATTGGGCTAGAGGGGATGGACGACGTGCTCGTGAATTACACCCGCCGCAAGGGAATTAATCCCGAAGGCGTAGCGATGCTGCCCGAAGGCGGGGGATGGCTGCTTGCAGAATTCGGCGGTTGGACTGAGCTCGAAGCCAGAGGGAAAGCCGAAACCTTAGTGCAGGCGCTTCAAAGAAGCGCCGCGCCGCGAAGCTTTCGGCTTTTTCCCGACAAGTCCGAAGCGCGAAAGGTCTGGGAAGTGCGCGAAGCGTCCCTAGGCGCGGTTTCCCGTGTTCCCGGGGAGCCGGCTCTGTGGGAAGGCTGGGAAGATGCCGCGGTCGCGCCGGAGAAGCTGGGCGCCTACCTCCGTGACATGAAGAAGCTGACCGATGAGTTTGGGTACCGCTGCGTTCTCTATGGTCACTTCGGCGACGGATGCGTGCACAACCGAATCAGCTTCGACCTCGAGTCTGCCGAGGGAATTGCACATTTCCGCCGCTACATGGAAGCCTCGGCCGAACTCGTTGTCTCCTACGGTGGTTCGATTTCCGGAGAGCACGGCGATGGGCAAGCCCGCGCGGAACTCTATCCCAAGATGTTTGGGCCGGAACTGGTGAAGGCCTTTGAAGAATTCAAGCGGCTGTGGGACCCGGACTGGAAGATGAATCCCGGCAAAGTCGTATTGCCCAACAAATTGGATGAAGATCTTCGCCTGGGTGCTGACTACCATCCCTGGCAGCCCCAGCTGAAATTCAGCTTGCCTTCCGATCATGGCAGTCTCGCTGAAGCCACGTTGCGCTGTGTCGGGGTTGGCAAGTGTCGGCAATACGAGGGTGGACTGATGTGCCCGAGCTTTCGAGTCACGCGTGAAGAGAAGCATTCCACCCGTGGCCGGGCCCATTTGCTTTGGGAGATGACTGTCGGTGGCACCATCAACGGCAAATGGCGCGATGAGGACGTGAAGTCCTCACTTGATCTGTGCCTCTCCTGCAAGGGATGCAAGAGCGACTGCCCCGTCGGGGTGGATGTAGCGACCTACAAGGCCGAGTTCCTGGCTCATCATTACGAACACCAGTCGAGGCCACTCAACCATTTCGCATTCGCGCAGATTGGGCTTTGGGCAAGGCTTTTGAGTCATGTGCCGGGGCTGGTGAATTTCTTTGCCCAAACCGCTGGATTTCGAGAAATCGGAAAACATGTGCTGGGCGTTGCTCCTCGTCGCCAACTGCCTAAATTTGCAAACCAGAGTTTCAAACAAGCTTTCCTGAAACGTCACGCGAAATCGAAGTCCCGATTCTCAGGGAAATCCATTTTGCTTTGGCCGGACACCTTCAATAACTATTTCCATCCGGAAAGCGCGATGGCAGCGGTCGAGGTGCTCGAGGGCGCAGGTTTTGAGGTGCGCTTGCCGCGTCGTCACGTTTGCTGCGGGCGCCCGTTTTACGATTTCGGTATGCTCGACCGGGCAAAACGGCAACTCCTAAGAACCCTTCAGACTTTAGCAGCCGAGATTGATGCCGGCATTCCCATTCTCGTTCTCGAGCCGAGTTGCGCTTCGGTCTTCAAAGACGAACTGCTGAATTTCTTTCCCGAGAATCCTCGAGCAAAGAAACTGTCCCAACAAGTGTTCTTGTTCGGGGAGTTCCTTGAGAGTCAAAAGGTGGAGGTTCCGCAATTGAACCGCGAGGCCCTGCTGCATGGGCATTGTCATCAAAAGTCGATCCAGAGGATGACCAGCGAGCATGACATCCTTAAGCGCATGGGTGTAAAGTTCAGCTCCCCTGCCCAAGGCTGCTGCGGAATGGCAGGAGCCTTCGGCTTTGAGAAAGAGAAGTACGACGTTTCAGTCGCCATCGGTGAGCTCGAACTTCTTCCCGCTGTACGAAATGCCTCTCCAGAAACGTTGCTGATCGCCGACGGCTTCAGCTGCCGTGAGCAGATCGAGCAATCGACTGGACGCAAGACCATGCACCTGGCCGAAGTGATCAGGATGGCAATGGAGCAGTGAACCACCCTGGTCATGCTGCTCCCAAGCTCGCAACTCGTCGCTTGATTGAGGCTTCCATTACTTTGGTTTTCGCTCCACGAGGATCGCTGCCTCCATTCGGCGGGCGCTTTCATAAAATGGAGCTCTCAACCCCTATGCCCGAGCTCGTTCAGCGGCGACATGGCACCAGGCTTCGAGCGCAAATCCCTTTGCGCGTGACCAGTCTCGATCCCGGTACCCGCTTTTCAGAGCGCTGCCACACGATGCTTGTAAACCCTAATGGTTGCGGCATTCGATTTCCGCGGTCCCTAAAACCAGGGATGCGGGTAAAGATGGAAGAACTTCCAACCGGGGCAACCGTCACCGCCACCGTTGCCAGCAACGTGCGCATCTGCGATCAGGGCAAGTATTGGTTGGTTGGACTTGGCCTCGACTCGCCGAGAAACCTGTGGTGTATAAGCCCGGTGCCTACCGACTGGGACTCAATCTCGGTAGTTCGAAGCCACTAAAACAGCCGCTTCGAATCGAGCAGGATCGTCACCGGACCCTCATTCACCAGTTCGAGCTGCATCCTTGCCTGGAAGCGCCCGGTTCCGCATCTAATTCCGGCTTCACGAATCCTGCGGACAAAGTATTCATAGAGCTCGTTTGCAAGTTCGGGTGGCGCGGCATCCTCGAACGACGGCCGCCTGCCTTTGCGCGCGTCGCCCTGCAGGGTGAACTGGGAAACCACAAGCACTTCGCCCGCCCGATCGGCAACGGAGAGGTTCATCTTGCCGTTCTCATCCTCGAAGATGCGCAGTCGGGCGATCTTTGCCGCGAGATAGTCGGCGTCGGCAAGGGTGTCGGTCTTGCCAACGCCGAGAAGGATGAGAATCCCGCAGTCAATTCTCCCTACTGTTTCTTCGCCGACGCTCACCTGAGCGCGGCTTACCCGTTGAATGACGGCGCGCATGGTCCGATCTGTTAGCCTAAGGCATCGGTCTTGAGAACACCAATCGCTCGAGTGCGGTTGGTAAGCGCGAACAGAATCGAAGCTGATTTCATATAATCCATAACAATGCCAACATTTGCTCCTGTTGAGGAACAATTCATCCATATCAAGAAGGGCTCCGAGGAGATTGTGAAGGAGTCGGAGCTGCTCGAAAAGCTGGATAAGTCGCTTAAGTCCGGCACGCCTCTGCGGGTAAAGGCCGGCTTTGATCCTACCGCTCCCGATCTTCACCTCGGACACACCGTGCTTTTGCGCAAGCTGAAGCACTTTCAGGATCTCGGGCACACCGTCATCTTCCTGGTTGGCGACTTTACCGGCATGATTGGCGATCCCACCGGCCGCTCCGTCACGCGTCCGCCGCTCACTCCCGATGAACTGAAGCGCAATGCTGGCACCTACATGGAACAGGTATACAAAATCCTCGCGCGCGAAGGGACCGAACTGCGCTTTAACAATGAGTGGTTCGGCAAAATCGGCGCCGCTGACTGGATTCGGCTTGCGGCAAAGACAACCGTTTCGAAGATGCTCGAGCGTGAGGAATTCCACACGCGCTTTCAGGGAGAAAAGCCGATTGGGCTGCATGAACTTCTCTATCCGCTTGCGCAGGGATACGACTCGGTCATGCTCAAGGCCGACGTTGAACTGGGCGGAACGGACCAGAAATTCAACATGCTCATGGGACGCGAATTGCAGCGGGCATATGGTCAGGAGCCGCAGGTCGTGCTGACGGTGCCCATTCTCGAGGGCCTCGACGGCGTGCAGAAGATGTCGAAATCATACGGAAACGCGATCGGAATCAAAGAGGCGCCGTTTGAGATGTACGGCAAGCTGATGTCGATCTCCGACCACATGATGTGGCGTTATTACGAGCTGCTGACGGACGTTTCCATGTCAGAGATCGAGCGCATGAAACGCGAAGCCCATCCCATGCAGGCCAAGAAGGACCTGGCCGCGCGGGTCGTCAAGGACTTTCACTCGGAGTCCGCTGCCACGAAAGCGGCGGAAGATTGGGCCCGGCAGTTCCAGAAAGGCGGCATACCGGAAGAGGTCGAGCAAGTTGAAGTTGCGGAAACCTCGATGCGGATTGACAAGCTGCTGGCCGCGGTGGGTCTGGCGGACTCGGTGAGTGATGCCGTTCGCAAGCTGAAGCAGCGCGCCGTCAAAGTCAATGGAGCGTCGCTCGCCGATCCCACCAAGACTGTGGACTTGTCGAGTGAAGTAATTCTCCAAGCCGGGCGCAAGATCAAAAAAGTTAGGAGTAGCAACTCGAGGGCCGGCTAGCACTTCATCTTTCCCGCTGACCGCGAGCCCTCGGATCACAAGAGCCTGAGCTAAGACACCATTCCCCTCCTCTCGGCTTCCGTGTGTTCTAATTTCTGCGCATGCGCGCCGCTGCAATCCTTCGCCCTGGAAGTGTATCCCGCGCCATTATTCATTTCGAACGCCTCACGGGTGTCGAATGGACCTCGCTGCTTGAGCAGGCTGACGTTGCGGTTCTATTTGGCGGGGACGGCACCGTGCACCGGAACTTGGCCGAATTGGTGGAGCTTGAGGTCCCTCTGCTGGTGGTTCCATGCGGCAGCGGCAATGATTTCGCGCGTGCTCTGGGGATTAGGAGCGTGCGCGATTCCGCTGCGGCATTCCGGCGGTTCGAAGAGGACCCTCGTAGGTTACAGAGCGTCGATCTGGGCCTCATTTGCGAGGAGAGAGCGGGAGCGGGGGTTCGAAAGCGATACTTCTGCTGCGTTGCAGGAGTGGGAATCGATGGCGAGATCGCCCGGCGCGCGAACCACCTCCCAGCTTGGCTGCGAGGTCGTGGCGGCTACGCGCTATCTGCGCTGCCGGAATTCATTCGCTTTCAGCCGCCGGGGATGCAGATTTCAACCGACGGGGATTTTCGATCGAGCAAGCCGACCATTCTCGCGGCTGTCGCAAACACCCCTGTATTTGGCGGAGGGATGCAGATCGCTCCCCGTGCGAATCTGAACGATGGCAAGTTCGATCTTTGTGTCGTCCGGGCGATGAGCGTGCCCAAGCTATTCTGCCTCTTTCCCACGATCTACTTGGGACGGCACCTCGGATTCGAGGAAGTCGAGTATACCCAGGCCAGCAGCGTAAGAATTGAGACCGGGCACCCTATCGATGTCTGGGCCGATGGCGAATACATTTGCCAGACGCCGGTGAGGTTCGCAATTTCTCCCAAGGCTCTGAAGGTGCTCACGCTCCGCCCGGGTTGCTGAAATCGCGTTCCGATCCGATGATTCAATTTGAGGATTTCGAGAAAGTTTGCTACGGTCCACCCTTAAGGCCGTGCGGTGCTAAACTACTGAAAAATCTATGAGCGACAACGGACGTTCGCGGATATGGCTGTGGGTGGTAATTGGAGGAGGAGCATTCTTCCTTTTCGTTTTGGCCGTGTTCACCTTAGTGTTTCTCGTTTTCAAGGGCACCGGCGGAGACCGGGCCGGTCTGTTCGGCGAGAAGATCGGCGTCGTCGATCTCGACGGAGTCATCCTGAGCCCCACCGAAACTGTGGATCAGCTCCGCAAGCTAGCTGACGACGATTCCGTCAAAGCGATCATCATTCATGTGAATTCGCCGGGTGGAGGGGTTGCTGCCTCCGAGGAAATCTATGGCGAGGTCAAGCGTATCCGTGACGAGAAGAAAAAATATATCGCCTCGTCGATTGAGACGGTTGGCGCAAGCGGTGCGTATTATGTTTCCTCGGCAACGAACAAGATTTATGCCAACCGCGGCAGCGTGGTGGGATCCATCGGGGTGATTGCCGAATGGGTTAACTACGGCGATCTTATGCGCTGGGCCAAACTTAAGCCGGAACTGCTCAAGGTCGGCAAGTTCAAGGACACGGGCGACCCCACGCGGGAGCTCACACCGGACGAACGCGCGTATATGCAAGGACTTATCGACAATATGTACGGTCAGTTTGTGCAGGCAGTGGCCGATGGGCGGCATTCTAAAGTGGAAGACATCAAGCCCATCGCCGATGGCCGAGTCTGGACCGGGGAGCAGGCAGCTGGCATGCACCTGATCGATGGGATCGGCGATTTCCGAACCGTCGTGATGGAAACAGCCAAAGCCGTGAACATCAGCGGGGAGCCGAGCCTGGTACGCGCCGAGAGGCCTCGAAAGTCATTGCTCGATCTCATGTTCGGAGACGTTACACCCTGGCTACCTAGCAAAGAAAAGCTTCTGGATGAGCAGATCGGCTTTTACTATCTTTGGAAGTAACCGAGAAGACTGTTCAGCCCGGGCCTTGCAATAACTCCTGATATTTGAGAAGGTTAAGGATGCAGAGTGACAGGCCGGCACGTCTTCCAGACAAGAAAAGACGCAGGGAGCGAAAGAGGCTATGACAAAAGCGGACTTGATCGATGAAATCTCGCGGCTGGCGGAAGTGACCCGCAAAGACAGCGAAGTGATTGTCGAAACCATCTTCGACAGCATCGTCCGTTCGCTGCGCGCCGGGGACAAGATCGAGATTCGCGGCTTTGGCAGCTTCCGCACGCGCCAGCGAAAGCCCCGCATCGGACGCAATCCGAAGACTGGCGATCGCGTCGAGGTTCCAGCCAAAAAGATTCCTTTCTTCAAGCCCAGCAAGGAGTTGAAGGACCTGGTGAATGGGGAAGCGACGCCGTCGACGTCTCCTTCTGCGCCGGCCATCCCCCCTGCTGCGCAGTGAAAAGATCCTAACGCGGGATCGTCAGGCGCTCGCGAAGACGACAAAGAGGTTCCCTGGACTCCATTCTGGGTTCTTGTTCGGGTCTTTTGTGACCTGAGCTTGTCGGCTGAGAAAGATCCATGTTTTCCCGTAAGATACGCGTCGAGTACGAGCAAGAGGGAGGGCTTCATCCCTGCCCGCTGAAATGGCTGGACAGCTTCTCCATGCGCAACTTCACCAATGCCAGCATCTTCGATGACACCTTGCCGGCCGCTGACGGGCAAATGGAAATTGGAGAACGCGTACCGCTGCCGGAACTCATAGCGGCCATGGAGGATTGGTTCAGGCGGAAGGGGTATTTATCAAAAGAATCCAGCCTCACGGTCAAAGAGTGAATGTAGACCGGTCTTGCGTTCTTCAGGCAACGGCTTGAGATCAACTGGGTTAGACATGGAGAGGGCTGTCCCGGCGGTTACGCGCCCCGCTGATCCACTCGGTGTTTTAGGCTACTTCGCCTCGTATACGGTCTTTCCACCAACGACAGTCCGCAGCACCCGGGTTCCAAGAATCTTCTCTGGAGCAACCGCGGTGAGATCGCGGTCAAGCACGGCGAAGTCCGCCAGCATGCCAGGGGCAAGCTTGCCTTTCTCTTTTTCTGCGAACTCGCTGTAAGCGGAGCCGGAGGTGTAGGCGGCAATCGCCTGCTCAATGGTGAGTTTTTCTTGCGGATAGTACTCTTGCCTGCCGTCCTCGCTCTTGCGCGTTACGGCTGCATAAATTCCTCGAAATGGGGTGACCGGCTCCACCGGATAGTCCGTACCAAAAGCGAGTCGTACGCCGTGGGTGGCAAACTCAGCCCAGGCATAAGAATGCGCCGCTCGCCGTGGCCCGAGCCTGGCCTCCGCCCACCGCATATCGGTCAACAGATGATTCGGCTGCATGGAGGCGATGACGTTCAACTCCCGAAATCTCGCGACCTCCAACGGATTCGTCACCTGTGCATGCTCGACCCGCAACCGGTAATCTGCGGTACCGTCGCTGGCTTTCGCGTGCTTTGCGCGAGCGGATTTCCCCGCCGCGTCGAAGGCATTGAGCGCCATCTCAACGCCCTTGTCTCCGATGGCGTGAAATCCCAGTTGAAAACCGGCGTTGACCCTCTCCGCGGCCATTTCGTTGAGCTTTTCCTGCTGATACCTTGGCAGGCCCGAGTTCTTTGGATCATCGGCATAAGGTTCGAGCATCGCAGCCGTATGCGATCCCAGCGAGCCATCCATAAAAGCTTTCAGCATGCCGGTGTGCAGCATCGGATCAGAGCGCTCATGCGACTCTCGCCGTTCGATCAAGACTTGAACCGGCAAATCGAACGGCAGCCACTCGGAAATCCGGACAGTGAGCTTGCCTTCTTTTTCCAACTGCTCAAACAGCTTGAAGTCTTGCCAGTTCGCGTCGGCGTCGCCCCCCTCCGAGTAGTCCTGAACGGAAGTGATGCCGGAGCGTGCAATGTCCTGCAAGGCAGCTTCGACGGCCTTGCGCCGTTGCTCGGGCACGGGGGGAGGGATGATGGAGGTGACCAGTTCGCGCGCTGTCTCCCGCAGCACGCCATTCGGCTGGCCATTGATGTCCCGGCCAATTTCGCCGCCCTCGGGATCTTTACTCGCCAGACTTACGTGCGCCATCTTCAGCGCCAGCGTGTTCGCAACCGCGACGTGGCCATCGATACGCTCCAAGTAAACTGGGTGGTCTGACGTCACCTCGTCAATGTCCAAGCGAGTCGGTAGTTCTTTCGTGGGCCAGAGTGTCTCATCCCAACCCGAACCGGTGATCCATTCCCCAGGCTCGGCCGTCTCCATGCGATTTCGCAATCGCTCACGAAAGTCTTGTTCGCTTTGTACGCCCGTTAGATCGACCGTCAGGCGCTTGAACCCGGCGTCGGTCAAGTGCAGGTGCGCGTCGTTGAAGCCAGGAACCACGAAATGGCCTTGCAGATCGACAACCGTGGTTGCCTGCCCCTTGTACTTCTCAATGTCCTCATCCTTGCCGACGGCGAGAATGCGGTCTCCCTTGATGGCCATCGCCTGGACGCGCTCAACTTCGTGAAAGGACGAGGTCCCGGTCACTCCGGTGTAGATGTTGCCGTGAAGGAAGAGGGCGTCGGCCTTCGGCAAAGGTGCTTGCACTTGGGACATTGCGCCGGTTGAGAGTACCACTACAGACAGGATCATTCGAGGGGCGAGGTTCACTCTGCTGCCTCCCCGATGGATCCGGCGAGAGCCAAGATGATGAGCAAAAGCCGATGTAATCCAAACTCTCGTCCGGACGGATCGAACCACTCCTGCAGCGTATGGGCACCGCCCCCCTTACCGCCTGCGCCTAGGGCGACGGCTTCACGGCCCAGGGATAGCGGAATATTCGCGTCGGTCGAAGCGCGTTGAATTTGCGCAGTGTTGCCGATGTGGGCATCGACCGCCCGCGCGATGCGAAGAATGTTCGCATCAGGGCGGAGTTCACCTGCTGGTCGATTGCCGATGACCCGCACCGTGGCCGTCAATTCCGACGATCGGCGGCCGAGATTCCGTCCAGCCGCGGCCCGGCTTTCCTCCCCGACGGCGTGCTCGATGGCCCGCCGCAGCTCCATCTCCAGCCGCTCGATTTCAAAGCGAGAGGCTGAGCGAATGTCCACCCGCATGCTGGCCGATTCTGGAATCGAGTTTACCGAGGTTCCGCCCTGAATCACTCCCACGTTGAAGGTTGTCTTTGGGGAAGTCGAGATTCGAGTTTGAGAAAAAACGTGAAGGGCCTGCCCAAGGGCCATAATCGGATTTGGAGTGCCGAAATCGCTCCATGAATGTCCCCCCGGGCCCCGGACAGTAATCTCGAAACGGCGGCTGCCAAGCGCCTCGGCGATGATGGTGTCTGAACCGGCTCCGTCGATGATCACGCTTGCAGCGATCGAGTCCTTCCATTCAGATTCGGCAAATAGATGGCGCATCCCCCGGAGGTCGCCTTCGCCTTCTTCGCCGACGTTGCCAATGAAGAGCAGAGACGCAGTATGCGGCAAATTCAGGTGCCTGAAAGCCGAGGCCATTGCGAGTAAGGCCGCGACACCAGCAGCATTGTCCGATATTCCCGGGCCGAGCAGCTGGCATCCTTCCTGCCGGACGTTGAGTGAGGTGCCGGAGGGGAATACCGTATCGATGTGAGCGCTCACCGAAACCACCGTCGGACTTGTCCCCCGGAGCAGGCCGGTGGCGTTACCGGGCCCATCGACGGCAACCTTTGTCAATCCAAGCTCGCGGAACTCTTTTGCCAGCCACTGCGAGCGTTCGGCTTCCCCGAAAGGCGGCGCCGGAATTCTGGCGAGTGCCATCTGCCACTGCGCGATTTGCGGTTCGCACTCGCGGAACCAATCTGCCGCTTTTGAGACCGGGAGCGAGGCGGCCAGGTCAGCGATCTTCTGCTGCAGGGGGAAAGTATCGCTTGAGGTGGCACGCGAAACCGGAGTCATGATTCTCCGCCATATTACAACCAAAGTGGTCCAGCCCAGCCAGAACCTGTATTTGTTCAATTCGGGTGGAGGGCGGGGACGGTCTTTTCTGCGTTCTCGATTTCCAGTAGTCTGGACGAGCCTTCCGAATTCTCTATGAAAACCGCCGTCTTTGCCGTTTTGATGGTCGCCTGGTCTGTGCCCAGCTTGCGTGCCCAAGAAGGGCCGCTGGTCCAGGATCCGCCCAAAGGAATTTCCCCGGAACAGGTGATCCAGAGATTCACGGCAAAGGAGAAGGACTTTAAGAACGCGCGCAAGAAGTGCACTTACCGGCAAACGGCCAGATTCCAGACCCTGCAGGGAAAAGAGTCCACCAGCGAATTCCGCCAAGTGGCGGATGTGCGCCTGGACGCCAACGGCAACAAAGTGAAAAGTGCCGTGCTCGCACCCCAGGCATCGATGAAACTCAGCCCGGAAGACGAGGCCGACATTGAAAGCCGTCTGCACTTCACGTTGAGCACGGATGAACTGCCGGAGTATAACGTCACCTACAAGGGCCAGCAGCAGGTGGATGACCTACATACCTATGTGTTTGAGGTTGCGCCCAAAGTCACCAAGGAAGGCAAGCGTTATTTCAAGGGTACGGTTTGGGTGGATGATCAAAGCTTTCAGATCGTGAAGATGGCGGGCAAGTCTTTCCCCGACATCATTCCAAAAAAGAAGAAGCTGCAGCCGAATCTGTTTCCCGAGTTCACGACTTGGCGCGAACTGATGTTTGGATACTGGTTTCCGACGTATTCGCTGACCGATGACGTACTGCATTTTCCGACCGGAGACGTGCATCTGGTAGGCACCGTAAGGGCCTCGAACCTCAGCTGTGGGGGGCCAGAAAGCGCTGAAAATAAGAAAGCTGCAGCTCCGGCTTCGGAAACCACGAAACATTGAGAGGGGGGCCCCTGGGGCCATTGAAAGCGAGGCTTTTCTGAGATCCAGGCTCAATCAGCGTGCAACTTCAAAGAGTTCAACGCATCCAATTTTTAAGGGACATTTCTGAAATCTCCTAAGTCCAGCAAAACCACCATGAAACATCCAATCGCTTCTCCGGTTCTTGCCTTTCTCGCGCTGCTATCGCTCACTGGCGCGGCCATCGCCCAAGAAGGGCCTTTAACGAATGATCCGCCCAAAGGCATCAGCCCGGATCAGATCATTCAGAAGTTCGCCGATAAGGAAAAGGAATTCAAGCTGGCGCGCGACAATTACACTTTCCGCCAGGATGTAAAAGTCCAGACCTTGGACGGCAAGACCGTAAGGGGCGAGTATCACGAAACCTTCGACGTCACCTATGACGACCAACACAAACGCCTGGAGAATGTGGTGTTCGCGCCCCAAAGCACCTTGGACCAGGATCCGAGCGGCATCATGATGTCACCCGAGGACCTGCAAGACATCCGTCATCTTCTTCCATTCGTGCTGACCTCGGAAGAGATTCCCGAATACGACATCCTTTATGTCGGGCAGCAACAGGAAGATGAACTGCATTGTTATGTCTTCGACGTTGCCCCCAAGAAGATCGTGGGCAAGAAGAGGTACTTTCAAGGAAGAATTTGGGTGGACGACAAAGATCTGCAGATCGTCAAGACCTCGGGGAAAACCGTCCCCGATATTCGAAAGAAGAACAACGAAAATCTCTTCCCCAAGTTTACGACCTGGCGCGAGCAGATCGACGGCCGCTACTGGTTTCCTTCCTACACTCTTGCCGATGACACGCTGCATTTCCAGATGTACGACGTGCACATCCGCGAGATCGTGAAGTACACCGATTACAAGCGCTTCGGCACGCAGACTACGATCACCTACGAAGGCCACCAGGTCGAGAAAGGCTCGCAGAAGCAAGCGCCGGAGCAGAAGCCGCAGTAGAGAAATCCGCCGGCTACCCTGAAAGCAGCAAGCGGAGTTCGAATGCTTAGTAGAACAGATACTTTCTCCACTTGTCATCCGACCGGCCCATCAGACGCATGATGTGGCGGCTGGTGTGGAGATTGAAGGCGTGCGGCTCGCGCATGAGCTTCATGCCGGCTTCCATGGGCAGTTGATTTCCCTTTCGCCGATTGCAGGAGTGGCAGCAGGCAACGAGATTTTCCCACGTAGACGCGCCGCCGCGAGAGCGTGGGATCACGTGGTCGAGCGTCAGATCGCTCGCCGAGAGCGCATCACCGCAATATTGGCAGGTGTTGCGATCGCGCAGCAGGATGTTTTTGCGCGACAGAGCCCGCGTCTGATGCGGAATTCGTCTGTACTCAAGCAGCCGAATCACCGAGGGCACGCGTAGAGCGACTCGTGCGGCGTGCAGGAAATGGCCGTCTTCTTCCTCGGTCATAGCCACTCCCTTTAACACCAGCACAATCGCCCGGCGTGCGGCGCAGATATTGATCGGCTCGTAAGACGCGTTCAATACCAGTACAGGGGCGTGCAAAGCCTGCGGGTCGCTCTCCTGGTGAAAGCCGAAGACCGCGGTGACAGACTGGCGCCCATCTTCTCCATGCGAATGGAGGTGGGCCGAGTTGTGCCTATGTCCTGACATCACTTGTTCACCGCGCGCGAAAGAAAGTTGATCGTCGGGAATGCCTTCGACATCCGGCGATCTACAAGGAAAATAGTGGCAAACAAGGACCGCGCGAGGGTACTAGCTCCAGATACCGTCGACCGCAGAGGGTGCGCCGCAGGAAGGCCAGAACGTACCGCGTTCTGGAGCGGACAAACACGAGTTGTGTCTCCAATACTGCTGAAGACCATCCTCCCTCGGCCAGCGCCTGGTTAGGCTCCAGCTGACCGAATTGGCTTCAGTATAGCTGGGGAAGCAGCGTGCGAGCAATCGCTACGCAGCTGCCCTCGGAGGTGCAGGACGACCGGCACGGGGTCGCGCGCTCGTGAATACCGAAGTGGAGCTTCTTCGGAAACAATTCGCGCAACGCACGGGTTTGAGAAAAAGCAAAGGGAGAATCAGCCTTTCAAGGACTCCACGGCGCCGGGATCGAAAGGCTTGGGCGCAACCACAATCAGGGCAGCGGTAACCACCAGTAATCATCGCTCGGAACTCCACAACTTTCCGTAATTCCAAACGAAGCGACTAATCGGGATTGTAACCCGATTCCGCCAGGTTCGTTACAGAACTTTCGCTGGTGGATTAGATGCGCGGTGTCGTACTTGTAAATCGGGCAAGAGCCGTGCTAAGGTGCAGCGCGACTAAATTCAGGCATTCTCAATAGTTAGAGGACTCCCAATGGGCACTTCGGGCATTTCTCCACAGAACCCAAAAAAGCACCAGCCTTTTGTTCCCGAAAACATGGAAATGAAGGAGTTCACGCTGCGGGCGGTTCTCCTTGGCTTGGGCATGACAGTCGTCCTTGGAGCCGCGAATGCCTATCTCGGCCTGCGAGCGGGTGTAACCATTGCAGCGACCTATCCAGCCGCGGTTGTGGGAATGGCCATTCTGCGTGGCTGGAAGGGAACCGTGCTCGAAGAAAACATCGCGCGTACCTCAGGAACGATCGGAGAAGGTATCGCAGCGGGAGCCATTTTCACGATTCCTGCCTTCCTCATCTCGGGCGTATGGGCGTCATTTGGGTTCCGAGAGGCCTACTGGAAAACCACCGCGATGATCACGGTCGGATCCGTTCTCGGCGTGTTGTTCATCTCGCTCGTACGAAAAGGCATGGTCGAGGATCCAGAACTGCCATTTCCTGAGTCCGTCGCCGCCTCGGAAATTCATAAAGCCGGACGCCGCGGGGCCCAGGCTGCCAAATACCTGTTTTGGAACATCGGGGTTGGCGGAATCGTTTACCTCCTGGGCGCGCTCGGAATATTCGGGACCGACAAGACGTTTGCATTCGGCATCGGCCAACTAGGGCGAACGCAGGTTCGCCTGGGGCCGGCCGGGAGCACCAATCTCGTCCCCACCGGAGCGGCCAGCACCGTGGCGGCTCCCAGTGTCAGTCCCGCACTGCTTGGCGTGGGCTACATCATTGGACTTCGCCTTTCCGCGTTACAGTTTGCGGGAAGTGTGCTCGCCTGGGGTTTCTTGGTTCCGCTGTTGATGTATTTCATGGGGCCAAATTTGAAGCAATACATTCCGGGCGAGATGCCAAACGATTGGATTGGGATGGCGGACGCAGTCTGGCGGTACATTGTGCGGCCCATCGCTGTCGGAGGAATGCTGGTTGGTTCTGCCTACACCCTGTACACGATGAAAGACAGTCTCCGGGCGGGGATGGGGAAGGCCTTTGCCGATCTGAGGCGCTCGACCGGAGAGCAGCCGGAACTTTCCCGTACCGAACGCTACATGAGCTTCAAGACCGTATTTCTTTTAATTGGGATCATGTTCGTGCTGATGTGCGGGTTGTACATACAGGTAGCCAATGGCCAGGTAAAAGCGGCGCTGATCGCTGCCATCGTGATGCTTCTAGTGGGATTTTTCTTTGCCACCGTCTCCGGAAGCCTCTGCGGTGTGATCGGCTCCTCGAACAATCCAGTCTCGGGCATTACGATTTCGACCTTGCTGATCGCCGGTCTGCTGATGGTTGCCCTGGGCGTCTCCGGAAAGAGCGGCGTGGCCGCTGTCCTCGGAGTTGCCGCAGTTGTATGTGTTTCGTCCTCGGTTGCGGGCGAATTGCTGCAAGACTTCAAAGTCGGGTACATCCTGGGTGGCACTCCGAAGCGCATTCAGATGGCAGAGCTCATCGCGGTGGTAGTCGCGAGCCTGATCATGTATTTCCCCCTGCGGTGGCTGCAGATCGGATTTGGATTCGGAAGCAAGGCGCTTCCCGCTCCTCAGGCGGGGCTCATGGCAACCTTGGCGAGCGGTATTGTCGGTCATGATGTCGCTTGGCCATTGGTAGTGGTCGGCATGTTCCTGGGTGTCGCCATGATCATGATGGGTGTACGTAGCCCCATGTTGGCGGCGCTCGGTGCCTACCTTCCTTTTGAAACTACCTGTGCGATCTTCGTGGGTGGCGTCTTTCGGGCGTTGGGAGATTGGTTTTCAAAACGGCGAGGCTTCAACGCAGGCCAGCGCGCTCGAGTAGAGAATGCGGGGATCTTGACGGCATCAGGCCTGATTGCCGGCGAAGCTCTGATGGGTTTATTGTGGGCGGGTCTTCGCGCCTCCGTCTGGGCGCCTCCGAAGACCCCGCCCCAGATCTTCGCCAATCCCACTTACCTTTTGGGAACCCTCGTACTCGGGATTTTGGCGGTGCTGCTGATTTTTGTGCCGATGACAAGTGCCGGAGATCCCAATGAGCCGCCACCTCCTACGGCCATGATGTAGAACCAGCGCTCGCGATGAGTGAACAGGGTCAGCCCCGGAGCGAAAGCCTTGCCGTGTCGTCTAAGGATTTCCCCTTCGTGTACCTTGGGTCCTAAAGAAGTTATGTCCATTGCCGAGAACCTTCAACGCCTCGAGGAACGCATCGCGAGCGCTGCCCGCCGAGCCGGACGCGACCCGCGCGAGATCTCGTTGATGGCGGTTACGAAGACGGTTTCGCCTGAGCGGATTCGAGAGGCCTACGATGCAGGCCTACGCCTGTTCGGGGAGAACCGCGTGCAGGAATTCGCTAGCAAAGCCCAGGTGCTTGCTGACCTCAAGAACACTGCGTGGCACATGATTGGACACCTGCAAAGCAATAAGTCCCGGCCCGCCGCGGAGTTGTTTCAGGCGGTGGATTCGGTGGATTCGCTCCGGGTCCTCGAACGTCTCAACCGCGCGGCTGAAGAGCTTGGGAAGAGAATGCCGGTCCTCATCGAGATCAACATCGGCGGCGAACAGGCGAAGAGCGGAGTCGCTCCCGACTCGCCCGAACTCGAACAAATGCTGACAGGGGCGCCTTCGTGCGATCACCTCCAGATTCACGGGTTGATGACCGTGCCACCATACAAGGACGATCCCGAACAATCGCGGCCTTTTTTCCGCCGCATGTGCGCGTTGCGCGAAGCGATTGCCGGAAGAAAATTACCCGCTGTCCAAATGGGCTCGCTTTCGATCGGCATGTCACACGATTTTGAAGTTGCCATCGAGGAGGGTTCCACCTGTGTCCGGATCGGAACGGCAATCTTTGGAGACAGGCCGAGAGAAGACGAGTGAGTTTTTGCTGAGTTAGAACATCTGCTGAGTAAAATGCAGGTCTTCCGATTAACCCGCGATCCTCGTCAATTCTCGGAGCAGGTTGAGGCTAGGCTGAGGCCTATTCGCGAATGACGAATAATTTTTTGAGGCACGCGGGCGGACAGGCATCATCTCGTAAGTAGTAGATAATAAAGGTAATAGGCGAAATCATTCTGGTCGCGGAATTCGTGGTCCAGTGAACGACGTGACACGACCATTGGATGGAGGGTCCGTCGGAATCACCATGATTTCTCTGCCGGCGTGTTTGTCAAGCTCGGGGAGAGCCAGTCTCTCATCCCGATGCTCAATGCGAGCCTGCTGCCCCTGATTTTTGTGAATGGATCCACGCCGTCACACGCGCATCGAGCACGTCCATGGGCAGGGAGCCGCCGTTCAGGACCTCGTCGTGGAAGGCGCGAATGTCATACTTGCTGCCCAGTTCGCGTTGCGCTCGAGCGCTCAGCTTCAGGATCTCCAGCTGGCCGAGCTTGTACGACAACGCTTGCGCCGGCCAGGCAATGTATCGATCTACTTCCGCTTGAACATCAGGTTCGGCCACCGAGCAATGTTCGTGGAAGAAGTCCACCATCTGCTGGCGCGTCCAGTGCTTGTAGTGGACTCCGGTATCGACCACCAGCCGGACAGCCCGCCACATCTCATCCGTAAGGCGGCCGTAATCGGAGTAAGGATCTTGGTAGAAGCCGATTTCCTTGCCTAGGCGCTCTGAGTAGAGAGCCCAGCCCTCGGCGTAGGCGCTATTGAAACCGTAGCGGCGGAAGGCCGGCAGGTCGGTAAGCGTCTGGGCGATCGAGATCTGCATGTGGTGGCCAGGGATGCCTTCGTGGTAAGAGGTGGATTCGGCCGATAACATGTCCCGATGCTCGTAATCGCTGGTGTTCACCCACACGACGCCAGGACGTGATCCATCCGGAGTGCCGGGCTGGTAATCGGCAGCCGCTGCTTCCTTCGCCCGGAACTCCTGCATCGCGCGCACTTCGACAGGCGCTTTCGGAAGCAAGCCGAACAGTTTGGGCAGTTCTGGCCTCATCTGATCTATATAGGCGCGGTATTTTGCAAGAATCTCGTCGGGAGACTTGGCGCGAAGTCTGGGATTGTCTTTGAGCGAGGCTCGGAACGCCTGCAAATCCTGAAAGCCGAGCTTTTTCGCAATCGCCAGTTGTTCGCCTTCGATGCGGCGGACCTCGCTCAGTCCGAGTTCGTGAATCTGTTCGGGATCCATGTTGGTTGTGGTCAGTAAGCGAATGTCGTAGCGATAAAGGACGTCTCCGTTTGGAAGAGCCCACACGCCCGGCTCCGTCCGCCCGTAGGGCGCATAGTCATTCGCGAGGTAGGTCTCGAGCTTAACGAAGGCGGGGCGCACCTTCTGATCGATGGCCGCAAGGACTGCTTGCTTGAGGCGTTTTTGATCGTTCTCCGGAATCGTTGCGGGGAATTCTTTGACTGGCTCGGCAAAGGCGTTCGCGTCCCCCGGTGCGTCAGCAATCTTTTTGCATTGCTCCACAGTCTTTTCGAGAAGAAACTTCGGCGGCAGCAGCTTGTCTTTCTTACCCTGCTCAAGAACCCCAATCGCCTGATCGATCACAGAGGGAATCTTTTGAAGGCGCGAAACATAATCCTCGTAGTGCTTGGTCGAATCTGTAGGAACCAGAGCGGGGAATTGCGCCAGCTCGAGCTGCAGGCCATTAAACTGGTCGACCGGCATCTCGTAGGTTTTGAGCTCAATCCCTTCCAGACGCTCTTTGAGGTTGCGCACCATCAGTTGCAGGCTGAGCTTTTCCTGTTCGTCCAAGCCGGCGGAATCGATGCTTTGGAATTTGGCCAGCCACTCCACGAGATCTTGTTTCTGCTGCTGAACATGAGCGAGAGAACCATCGCTCCAGCGATCGTTATAGCGGTAGTCGCCAATCGAAGTTGCCAGTTCAGGACTCTCCCTGAGTTCGTACTCCCATTCGTCAGCAAGTAGCTGCTTCAGTTGCGCCTTCTGGTCCGGAAGGTCAGGGGCGGACACCAGGGGCAAGGTCATGAAAAGGATGCTAACGGTTACGAACCAGGCTGTTCTCATGGAAGACTCCAGCAGGAATTCCGAATTGTAGCTGAGGTTGGACGGGCTAGCCTGCGACCACATCTGCCAACCGCAACGCCTCTACGCAGGATTTGACGTCGTGGGTGCGAATAATGTGAGCGCCCTTTAACGCCAGGGCTACCTCTGCGCCTAGAGTACCAAAGAGCCGCTCGGAGATCGCGGCGTCTGTGCCATTCGACGATAGCGCTCTTCCAATCCAGGACTTACGCGACACGCCCGCCATCAAAGGAAAATACAGCTCGTGAAATTCATGGAAGCGTCGCAGCAGCGGGTAGTTTTCTTCAAAGCGCTTGCCAAAGCCGAATCCCGGGTCGAGCACGATGCGATCCCGCCGAATCTTACTGGTGATAGCGGCTTCCGCGCGCTCGCGAAGCTCGCGTTTTACAAGCATGACCATATCGGGCACTTTGGAGAGCGATGCCCACTCGTCCGGTTTCCCCCGGGCGTGCATGACGACAACACCACAGTCCAGGCCGGCGAGCGTTTTTCCCATCTTTGGATCCCATTGCAGGCCGGAGACATCGTTGATGATGTCTGCTCCGGCTTCAACTGCCGCCAGGGCGACTTTCGACTTGTAAGTATCGACCGAGATGATTGCCTCCGGACGGGACTCCTTGAGCGCAACAATCACGGGCAACACCCGCCGCATCTCCTCTTCGGGATTGACCGCGGGCTTGTCCATGGCGGCCTTTGCTCCGGGGCGGGTCGATTCACCGCCAATATCCACGATGGCGGCGCCTTCCTCGAACAGGCGCATCGCGTGGGCCACGGCCTCTCCGGGGGCGGAGTGCAGGCCGCCATCGGAGAACGAATCTGGGGTGACGTTGAGAATTCCCATCACCACGGTGCGCTT
>Ga0157369_10000256_pt1 | contig 73068 bp, 81 predicted proteins | sample C25metaG_FD_113461 | JGI IMG/M metagenome (GOLD analysis project Ga0157369, IMG submission 113461) | Corn rhizosphere microbial communities from Kellogg Biological Station, Michigan, USA - C2-5 metaG | ecosystem: Host-associated > Plants > Roots > Rhizosphere > Soil | place: USA: Michigan... | reverse complement strand
TTTCGAAACGTTGGCGTTGAAGTCCATCGGCGAACCAAACTGGTTGAAGTTGGTCACTGATCCGTGGGAATCGTAGGTGACGTTCCGGAGGTCGTCGCCGTTGAACCAGGCCGCATAACCGTAATCGGTCGACTTAAGCGTCTGCCGCGAATAATTGTCGTCCAAAGTCAACAAGACGGCATCGCTTGGGCGCCACTGGTACGCAATGCGCCCGTCAACGCGCTCGTCGTGCGTATCTTGCTGGTCAGCACCAATCTGCTGCGGGAACCATCCCAACATAGTCTTGCGATTGTTCGGGTCGGCCCAAGCCTGACTGGTTGTGTCAGTTGTTGGAACGCAAGTCAGGTTAATCGGACCACTTTGACAGGGCGCAAAGTGGTTGCCGATCCAGCCCGGAATGAAGACGTGGTTCGTCTTCGTGTCCTCGCGCGTGTAGGTGGCGTCAGCCAGGATACCCATGGTGTCATTGGCGAAGGTATCGCTGATGAGCAGGCCTAGCTTGGGCGTGATGTGTTTCGAGCGGGACTGCATCGTTCCAGCCGCGAATGCCGCCAGTTTGAAACCGGGGCTGTCGAAGGGCTTCGGAAGCAGGATGTTGATCGTGGCGCCGATTGCGCTGGTCGACAACTCGACATCGGGTGTCTTCAGAACGTTAACCTGCCCGATGAAGTCGGCGCCGACAGTCGTGAAATCGACGGAACGGCCACCAGCCGCCGTGGACATGTGACGGCCGTCGACCAGTGTGTCGTTGAAGTCGCCGCCGAAGCCGCGCACGGTAATTCCGTTGGCGTCACCGCGAACACCGGCGCGTTGAATCGAAACCCCCGGAATACGCTGCATGGCGGCAGCGACGTTCGGATCCGGGAACTTACCAATGTCTTCGGCCGAGATCGCGTCGACAACACCGACGGCGTTCCGTTTGATGTTGATGTCGCGCTGGAGCGATCCGCGAATGCCGGTGACGACGATCGCCTGAGCCTGGTTGCTCTGGTCAGTTGCGGTTGCGGGGGCGGCGGGCGTCGGCGTTGCAGCCTGAGCGGCAGCAGCGCTGCTGGTGGCAGCGGCCGCATCGCTCGCGGTGGAGGCGCTTGCAGCTGTATCGGCCATGGCCAGCTCCAGCGCGGACTTGGCGTGATGCTTCGCGGAATGCGCATAAGCCGGGGTTGCGACGACGAGCGCCAGCAAACTTGGCGTGGCGGCCAGCATCAGCCGGCGCGATCGAATGCTGTTACGCGCGTGTGTACCGTTGTCTACTGAAGACATTTAGCCCCTCCCTGTTTCGGAACCGCTCTGGAGGCGGCCCGGGCCATGAATTACAAGCGAATCACAATTTCACCGGGGAGGACTGACCTGGCTTGGCCGATCTGCTTGAGTACGCGCAGACCCTGTTTTGACGATGCTCCCCGATGAGTCCTGTGACCCTGTTTGAAACGATATCGCCCAATGATAGCGCTATCAATACAAAACATGATAGCGCTATCAGAACGGATGTTGTCTGAGTTTTAGTGCGACATTTTCGCCACAGCTGGCGGGCCCATGGCGCTGTAGGCAATGTGTGGAGTAGTGCAGGGCAAAGTTTGGGGCACGGTAATCAAATGGCGAATTTCGAAGTACTCAGCAGCGAAGCGCACCGGAATCTTCGTTTGCGCGCTCGGTCGGAGGCCGCGCGGCATTCCGTGCCGATTGTCCTCTCGGAATTTTCTGCGGCGGCGGCATGCTGCCCGATCATGCTCGCCAAGAACCCGGAGAACGGGCGCTTTTACGTGGCGGCGCTCTTCGGTTTCGAGCCCGGCGAGAATTTGGTCAGCGAAGACCCGGGAGCGGCTCGAACCTTCCGTCCTCTGGATCTCGAGCGACAGGCCTTCTTCGTCTCCGGTGAAAATATCGCTGTCGACCGGGACCATCCCCAGATCAGCGAAAAGGAAGGCGAGCCGCTGTTCGGCGGCGACGGAGAGCCTACCGATACAATGCGGCGTGTCCAGCGCGCGCTTGGATTGCTTGCCACCGGGAATGAGCAAACCGAACGCTTCGTTGAGACGCTGGTCGGACTCCGCTTGATCGAGCCAATCGACATCTCACTCAGCTTTGATGATGGCAGGAAGGTTCGGTTGGACGGTCTCTACACCGTCAGCCTCGATTCTATCGCGGAGCTTGGGGATTCGGACGCACTGATGCTGTTTCGGAAAGGCTATTTGCTTCTGGCCTACACCCTCGCCGGCTCGCTTCGGCAGATTTCGGTTCTTGCGAACCGGCGAAACGAACGGCTCGCGGCGGGTTCGTCGCTGTAGCGATGACGGAGCCGGTCAAGGAGGTCGATGCCCGCTCGCTTGGCGACGCCGCCCACTTCCGTGACACCTTCGCCGCCAAATGCGAGCCCGTCGTTCTTCGCGGCTTGTGTGCAAACTGGCCGGTGACAAAGGCGGCAGCGGAATCGTGGGAGGCCCTCGCCTCCTACCTCGCCAGGCGCGATTCAGCCCTGCAATCACAGGCATTCATCGGAAGCCCTTCGATAGCGGGGCGATACTATTATTCCGACGACCTCTCCGGCTTCAATTTCGAGCGGGCGGACATGAAGCTTTCGGACGCGTTGGCGCGGATAACCGCGGCTGCGGCCGATCCTGCTCTTCCGTCGGTCTATTTGGGATCGATCCCGGCCGACGATCACGTGAATGGATTCAGCAGCGAGAACCGCCTTGGAATCGTTCCCCCCGAGGTCCAGCCGCGACTCTGGCTGGGGAATGCCTCGTTTGTGAGCGCCCATTACGATACGTTCGACAATGCCGCCTGCGTCGTCGCCGGCCGCCGGCGCTTCACCCTCTACAGACCGGAAGCGATCGGCAATCTATATGCCGGGCCCATCGACTTCACGATGGCGGGGCCGCCTGTCGGTCTCGCCGTGGGAAGCGAGCCTGGCGACCCGCGCTACCCCCGCTTTGAGGCGGTTCGCGACGAGGCGATGGTGGCGGAGCTCGAACCCGGCGATGCGCTCTATTTGCCGAAGCTCTGGTGGCATCAGGTGGAGGCCACGGAGTCCCTCAATATGCTCGTGAACTATTGGTGGGACGAGTTTCCAGCGGGCCCTGACGCACCATACACGGCCATGATGCTGGCGATGATTGCGATTGCGGAGCGGCCCATCGGCGAACGCAAAGCCTGGCGCGCCTTCTTCGACCATTATGTCTTCCGGCCGGAGGGCCACCCGCTCGCCCATCTTCCGGTGGAGAAACACGGCATACTTGGGCCCCTGAAGCAGAACTACGGCCGAATACGAGCGCGAGTCATGCAGACACTTCGCTCAAGCTGAGGCGGCGCCGTAGCAGCCTAGAGCGACTGACCGAGAACCGATTCGACTAGCGCGCGATAGCTGCGGCTGAGCATCAGGCGGGCGCCGGTTTTCAGCACCACTTCAAACTCCCCGTGGGAGCGCCGTTCTAGCGAAGCCACCGACCTGATGTTGACGACAGCGGACCGGTGAATGCGGACAAATCGGCAGGGGTCCAGGTGATCCCCGACTGTCGTGAGACTTGCCCGATAGAGGTATTCGTTCGAGCCGGCGTGGAGGGTCACATAAACGCCTGCCGCCTCGATCCAATCGACCTCGTCGGTCTTCACGAGATGCGTGCTGTCCTTGCCCTTGACTGCAATCCATTCCCAGATCTCGCCCGGCTTGTAACGCATTGCGGCAAGCTGAAGCAGCTCCGGACCGAATGAATTCGGATCCTTGGCCTTCTCCTTTCGAAGCTCACCCAGGCGCGCCTTCACCCGCGCCATCATCTGTTCGTATCGCGAATCAGCGAACGGCTTGAGCAGGTAATCCAGAGCGTCGGCCTCGAACGCCTTGACTGCAAAACGGTCATAGCCGGTGACGAACACTGTCAGGGGCATATTCTGCGGCCCCATCGCACCAATAACTCCGAACCCATCGATTCCCGGCATCTGCACGTCGAGGAAGACGACGTCCGGCCGCTGGTCCTGGATCTGGGCAACCGCGACCGCTCCGTTCGAAGCCTCGTGGACTTCGCCGACGTCGCGGTCGCACTTCAGTAGCTCTGTCAGTCGCTTGCGCGCAGGCGATTCGTCATCGACCACCAGCACGCGAATCGCTTCAGACGATCGCGCCATCCCGAAATCCCCCCTTAATCGGTATCCGCACGAGCACTTCAGTTCCCCCGCCCGCACGGCGTTCTACACTGAAACAATTGTCGGCTTCCTCCGGATACAGCGCGACAAGCCGCTCGCGAGTCACCCGGATTCCATGGCCCGTTGCGCCTTCCATGTTCCAGTCGGGCGGTAAGCCCGATCCGTCATCGGACACTCGAATTTCCAAATATTCGCCCGCCCGCGCGGCCGAAACGCAAACGGTCCCGCCAGAGGGAAGGCCTTCCACCCCGTGACGAATGGAGTTCTCCACGAGCGGTTGAAGCAGCATCGACGGGACGTTCGCCGTGAGCATTTCCGGCTGGACTTCCACATCGAAGCTTATTCGATCACCAAACCGCACGCGCTGGATCGCGAAATATTGCTCGAGTACCACCAGTTCCTGCGCCAGCTCGATCTCGTTCTTGTCCTTGCAGTCCAGCGATCGCCGCAGAAGTGCACCGAGATCGCCGATCATCTCCCTCGCCAGTATTGGGTTTTCCCCGACTTCCGAGGAAATGGCATTGAGCGCGTTGAACAGGAAGTGCGGCTCCAGATGCAAACGCAATGCATTCAGCCTCGCTTCGACGAGACTCCTCTCGATCCGTTCCAGCTGCAGCTGACCGGTTACATAGTTGTTGTAGAAACGCAGCGCCTGCAAAATCCCGACCACGGCTCCGTAAACGCCCAAGCCCCCGAGAAAGTAGAAGACGGTGTAACCGGGGCTCCTGAACGGGCTCCACCACACATCGGTAAACGGAAAGAGGAACACTGCCGTGATCAGCGTGTGAACGAGCACCACCGGGATGCTGAGGAGCAAAAAGAGCGACACCAAGCGGATACCGCTCGCTTGTCTGACGGCAAATCTGCGATCGACTAGAAGGAGCACGGGAGTGAGCAAACCCCATGCCCAGCTGTCGAAGATCTTGTCGGTGAGAACTCCTTGCCAGGTGGGATTTACCAGCAATTCCGGCACGGTGACGAACAGGCCATATGCCGTCCAACCCAGGAATATCAGGATCGCCACTTGAACTCGGCTCAGCCGTCGGACGCCCCACAAGTTTGCATTCTTCGTGGAGCTCGAATGAACCGCTTGCGCGGCATTAGCCCGACCGCCCCCCCTCGCGCGCAACATTGAAGCGCTAGATGCTAGGATGGGCTTGTTCATGCGAGTTTGCGTAACGCCAGATGAGAAGCCGAACCGGCTTTATGATCCAGCGGAGGAGTATGCGCGCTCGCCTCTGCCACGGTCAAGACTGCCGCAAGGGCTAGGCCGCCGACCTACGCAAGCAACAACAAACGCCGGGCCTCAGCCTCATCTGCACGAATTTGCTCAACCAGCGCGTCGACGCTCCCGAACTTCTTCTCCGGGCGCAGATAAGTGATCAGATCGACTTCGATCCGCCGGCCGTAGAGGTTGCCGTCGAAATCGAAGAGGTACGCCTCGAGAAGCTCCTCCGGGGGCTCGAACATCGGCCGGATGCCGAAGCTGGCGACGCCCGCGTGATCATGGTCATCGCCATCGATCCGAACCCTTACCGCGTAGATACCGTATTGGGGTCGCTGGTAATTGCCGAGCCTGAGGTTGGCGGTGGGATACCCGAGCGCCCTGCCTCGGGCATCGCCGTGTTCGACAATTGCTTCGACAGCAAAGGGACGGGTCAGCAAGTGCGTCGCGGCCGCCGGGTCGCCGGCACCCAGCGCCTGGCGGATCCGGCTCGACGACACTGGCCCGCCATCCAGCATCACCGGCGGCACCGTCTCGGCGGCAATCTCATATTCTCGTCCAAGGTCACGAAGAAGCTCGACATTGCCGCCGCGCCCGCGACCGAATGTGAAGTCGGTTCCGGTCACGACCGCGGCAACAGCGAGCCGCTCCGACAGGATACCACCGATGAAGTCTTCCGCTGCGGTCGAAGCCAGCTCGGCGTCAAAGCGGAATACCAGCATCGCATCGGCGCCTGCGTGTGCGAACAGCCGCTCGCGCTGGTCCAGCGTCGTCAAATAAAAGTGCGGCAGGTCGGGCTTGAAGAACCGGACCGGGTGCGGGTCGAACGTGGCAACGATCACCCTTCGCCGCTCGTGAAAGCCGCGCTGGATTGCCCGGTTCACCACTGCCTGGTGACCAAGGTGGAAGCCGTCGAAATTGCCGAGCGCGAGCACGCTTCCGCGCAGGTGTGCCGGCAAAGGCTGGTCTGAAGTGAGCCGCTCCATTGCCTGCGGCCTCTATCGGCCTGTCGCCGCTATCGCAATTCAATGGGTCGGCAGGTGGCGCTTCACCACGCGGTATTCGTGAATAGCGAGCGCGATCACGAACAGATCAAAGACGCTGAGGAGGATCAGCGAAAAATCATGCGTGTAAGTGAAGCGATAAAGTTGGTAGGCGATGAAGGCGCCGAATACGACGAAGCTGGCAGGATAGGCCCAGAGCTTCTCCTTGAGCAGGCCCGCGACCACGACCAGCTTCACCAGCCCGTGGCTTAGCAGATAGAAAGCGTAGAAGTCGTGCTTCTCGACGGAAAATCCTTCGGCGAAATTGAGCAAGTGGGTGGCGACGAAGTCGTGCGGGTTCTCGACCAGCTGGTCCTGGCTGAAGTCGTTGATCCAGCTGACAATTCGGTCAGTACTAATAAGGTAAAGCGCGACACCCCCAATAATCTCGATGAAGGAGTGCGCGCCTTTCAGGGCGACGCTGATATCGAAGATTCGATGGATCGTCTTTTCGCGCACGGAGCCGTGAACGCATTCCACAGGCGCGCGGTCAAGCCGCCGCCTTGACTTCGCCCCACCCGAATCCTATTTCCGCACTATCCCGTTCATCCGGTCCTCCGGCGGCGCATTCGTGCGCGCGTCGGTTTTTCGTTTGGAGAGGGGCTAACCTAGCGAGGAGATAGGGGTCAAATTCGCGTGGGCTGTCGGCCTCGCCAATCGGGACTCCTGTGGAGCTGAAAAAGGATAAAGAATGGCACGTATTGCCGGGGTCAACATACCTTCGAACAAGCGCGTGGAAGTCGCGCTCACCTACATCCACGGAATTGGCCGGACCACAGCCAAGGACATCATCGCAAAGCTCGGCATTGCGCCGGAGCGCCGGGTCCAGGACCTTACGGACCAGGAGGTCGTGCAGATCCGCGAAGCGATCGACCGCGACCACAGCGTCGAGGGCGACCTTCGCCGCGAGACCGCGATGAACATCAAGCGGCTGATGGACCTCGCCTGCTACCGCGGGCTTCGCCACCGCCGGGGCCTTCCGGTCCACGGGCAGCGAACCCACACCAACGCCCGCACCCGCAAGGGCAAGGCGAAGCCGATCGCAGGCAAGAAGAAGTAAGGCCGGTCCCTCGATACGGCGCCTCGACTTCGCTCGGTGCCCACTCAGGACGAACGGTTTTTCTGGATTAGGAAACGGATTTCATGGCCCAAGCAGCACAGCGTATCCGCCGAAGGGAACGCAAGAACATCACCGCCGGCGTCGCCCATGTGAACGCCAGCTTCAACAACACGATGATCACCATCACCGACGCGCAGGGCAACGCAATAGCGTGGAGTTCGGCCGGGATGATGGGCTTCAAGGGCAGCCGCAAGTCGACTCCCTACGCCGCCCAGGTCGCTGCCGAAGACGCCGGTCGCAAGGCCGCCGAACATGGCGTTCGGACTCTGGAAGTCGAAGTGAAAGGCCCCGGCTCGGGCCGCGAAAGCGCACTCCGTGCGCTGCAGGCGGTGGGGTTCACCATCACCTCGATACGCGACGTCACGCCGATCCCGCACAACGGCGTCCGGCCGAGCAAGCGGCGCCGCGTCTAAGGGTTTGAGTGAAGCCCTGCTCTCGCGGGGATGAGACTAGTTTGAAATCAGGGGTTCCGACCCCCAACTGCCAAGGGATGAACATGGCCGTCAACGCAAAGAACTGGCAGGAACTGAAGAAGCCGAACTCACTGGAAAAGAAGATCGGCGGTGGCGACACTCGCCGCCGGGCAGTCTTCGTCGCTGAGCCGCTTGAGCGCGGTTTCGGAATGACTCTCGGCAACTCGCTTCGCCGGGTGCTCCTCTCTTCGCTCCAGGGCGCAGCCGTTACCTCGATCAAGATCGAAGGCGTGCTTCACGAATTCTCTAGCCTCGCGGGTGTCCGCGAAGACGTCACCGATGTCGTCCTGAACGTCAAGCAGATCGCTCTCAAGATGGAGGGCGAAGGCCCGCGCCGTCTGCAGCTCAGCGCTACCGGCCCTGCGGAAGTCACCGCAGGGATGATCGTCACCAGTGGCGACATGGAGGTCACCAACCCAGATCTCGTGATCTGCCACCTCGATGAAGGCGCGACTTTCAACATGGAACTCACGGTCGACATCGGCAAAGGCTATGTGCCGGCCGCCGCGAACCGCCCGGCTGACGCCGCCATCGGGCTCATCCCGGTCGATGCGCTCTACTCGCCGGTTCGCCAGGTCGCCTACAAGGTCGAGAACACCCGCGTCGGACAGGAGCTGGATTACGACAAGCTCACCCTTACGATCGAGACCGACGGGACCGTGACTCCTGAAGACGCGCTCGGCTACTCCGCGCGCATTCTTCAAGACCAGCTGCAGCTGTTCGTCCACTTCGACGAGGGTGCCGTCCGCACCGCGGCGCCGACGATGATCGGCCAGCCGGTCACAGCTGCAGAGGTTCCGGCCGACACCAACCAGCTGAATCGCTACCTTCTCAAGAAGGTGGACGAGCTCGAGCTTTCGGTGCGCAGCGCCAATTGCCTCAAGAATGACAACATCATCTACATTGGTGACCTCGTTCAGAAGACCGAGGCCGAGATGCTCCGCACGCCGAATTTCGGCCGCAAGTCCCTGAACGAGATCAAGGAAGTGCTGGCTTCGATGGGGCTGAGGCTGGGAATGGATATCCCGGGCTGGCCGCCGGAGAACATCGAAGAGATGGCGAAAAAGCTCGAGCAGGAAATGCTCGGCTAGTTCGGACCAAGGTAGTAATTTGATCGAAGGTTCAGGAAGGGCCGCTCCTTTGAGCGGCCCTTTTATTTTACACAATCAGACAGCGGCTGACGGTGGGCTATGGAGCCGCCAATCCGCAGGACCGTTCGCGCTACTTCTTGCTGGCGGATGAATCCGACCGCGCGATTATCTCGTTCAACTTCTGCGCGGTGATCGGAAGCAGGAGACCGGAGCTGTCGACGCCGAAGGATTCAAGCGGCAACTGCACGGTGCTCTTGCCGACCTCGACGGTGGCTCCGTTAGCGGCCACGGCGGTAATTACGCCAATATGCTGGCCATTCACGTCGCGAAGCTGCGAGCCTGCGACGAGATCGGCCGCGGTTGCGGGACGAGGTCCCGTTTTTGCGGGCACGGGCACCGGATTTGCCGCATACGCCTTGGCGACGATCTCGTTGAATTTGGCGGCGGTGATTCCAAAAAGAAGACCCGAATTGTCTTTCCAGAACGCCGTCAGAGGCACCTTCACCTTCGCCCGGCCATTGTCGACAACCACGGCGTCCGCGGCGACCGCGTCGATTGTTCCGGCGGGCTGACCATTCACGTCTCGAATGCGAGCTCCCACGGCAAAATCGGCCGCCGTTGGCTTGGTGACGGGCCCATTCGTTTTGGTGGGAAGCCGGCCTTCGAGTCCCTCGTTTACGCGGTCTAGGCCCTTATCCTGTTGCTCGTCACTCATCGCCGTTGCGGTTGGCTTCGAGCCGTAGGGATTGGACCCCGGCATGGCCTGGGCAAACGCTGTTCCACTTGCCAGCGCGAGCAATGCCAGCCCGGCTATCGGTGCCAAAGATTTCATCCGCTCCACTCTCTCCCGTGGTGTCGACGATAACATTTCGGGGCCTGCTATCAAGCCAATCGCCGCTGCCGCACAATGCGCCTTGCAGCCATTGCGGACAATGGGATCGCTGTTAGTCTCTCCTCATGCGGAAAAGTCAGTGGCCACTCGTGTCCGTTGGGGCAACGCTTGCGGGACTCGCCGTCCTGTTGGGAGCGTGTGGAGCACACGCGCTCAAGAGCCGGATCGGAACGGACGCACTGGGCTGGTGGCAGACCGCCGTGCAGTACCAGATGTGGCACGCGCTCGCCGTACTTGGCCTGGGGTTCTCGGGAGTCCGATGGGCAAGTCTGCCGGGATGGCTGCTTGCGGCGGGAGCAACGCTTTTCTCGCTTTCTCTTTACGCCTTAGCCCTAGGCGCACCGCGCTGGATTGGGACAATGACTCCGATTGGCGGGCTGGCAATGATTTCCGGATGGGCATTGCTCGGCTGGCGCGCCGTGCGGCCGGAGAAACGCTAGCGACCGAGGCGCTTCAGAGACCCTAGTTCGGTACCTGCGGGATCTTGGTGCCGAGCAGGACGAGCCGATCGCCGTCGATTCCGAACCAGTGCGGCGTGCCGGCGGGAATGAGGAACACATCGCCTGGATGAAGCTTGCGCGTGACGCCGCCTTCAATTTTGCTGCCTTCGATCAGATCGGGATTAGTCGTGGCAGCATCGAGCATCTTGCCGCCCGAGATCATCGTTCCCGAACCGGCGATGACGATCACATATTCTGCCTGTTTCGGGTGGACGGCGGGCTTCGCCGGCTTCGTCCAATATTCGAGCGCAGCGACCGCATCGCCGCCGCGCACCAAAGGCTGCCACAGGAAGCCCTGTCCTGGCTTCATCGCTTTGCGCATCTGCTCCACCTGCGCCTGGACGGCGGCAGAGGGCGCGAAGCCGGTGGGATCGCTAAGAGTCTGGGCGGGTACGGCAGATGGCGACACCAGCATGCCCGACGCGAGCAGCAACAGACCAAATTTCATCAAATATTCCCCTCCGAGCTTCGCCGAAATTCTGGGGTGGCCGCGTGGAAGTCAAGCGCCGTCACATTTGCCCTCTTTCGAGGATGGCCGGGGCCAATCGTGGGCGAAACGAAAAGTCAACAACTATTTTGAACCTTGGTCGAGGTTTCTGCGTTCAGACGCCAAAGAGAATTTCGAAGGTTTCTGAAGGTGATACATCGGTTACTGGCCGGCGCGGCCTGTGCTGCGCTGATGGGATTTGCTGTGCCTGCTTTTGGCGCTTCGAATCCGCAACTTCCCGGCGCGGCAGTGCAGGCGGTTCCAGCCGCTGCCCAGGCGGTCGACTCATTCTACGCCAGCCGGGGCGGCGCGCCGTTATGGCTGGCCGACGGCGCCAACAGCGTCGCCGCCAACGACCTGATCCGGACGCTGGAACGCTCCTCGCTCGACGAGTTCGCGCAAGGTCCGGAAATCGCTGCGCAGGCGCAGGCGCTTATCGCTCGCGGCCAAGGCGGCGATCCGGCGGCGCTGAACGCTGCCGACCGACTGCTTTCGACCGCATGGGTCGAGTATGTGCAGGCTCTGCAGCGCCCGACGCCGGGGATGGCCTATGCGGACTATTGGGTGAAGCCGCGCCAGCAAGGTGCGATGGAAATCCTGCAGCGGATCGCGGCAGCCCCAATCCTCTCGACCTATGTGCAGTCGGTGTCGGAGGTGAACCCCCTTTATTCGCAGCTTCGCGATGCGGCGTGGAACCAGACCCAAGCCGGCGGGTCGCTTGATCCCAGGGTCCTGACGAGCCTTGAGCGCGCTCGGGAAATGCCGTTGCAGCACAAATACGTGATGGTCGATGCAGCCGCTGCCCGGCTGTACATGATCCAGGACGGCAGGATCGTGGACTCGATGCGGGTCGCGGTCGGCAAGCCGGGTGAGAGTACGCAGACGCCGATGCTTGCCAGCACGATCTATTACGCGACGGTCAATCCCTACTGGCACGTCAGCGACGAACTGATCCGATCGTTGATCGCCAAAAATGTGCTCAGCCAGGGCCTGGGTTACTTGCAACAGCAGGGCTATCAGGTGATGCCGGCGGACGAGAGCGATAATACGATCCTCGATCCGGCGAAGGTCGACTGGCACGCTGTTGCCGACGGAAGCCTGAAAGTTCGGGTTCGCGAGCTGCCGGGACCGCGCAATTCCATGGGCCGGGTGAAGTTCGGCTTCCCGAACCAGTATGACATCTATCTGCACGACACGCCCGTGAAGGGCGTGTTCGCGAGCGACGACCGCACGATCAGCCATGGTTGCATCCGGCTGGAGGATGCGCAGCGGCTGGAGCAGTGGTTGATGGACGGTTCGGAGCCGGATACCACGGCCGCCGAGCAGCAGGTGCCGCTGCCGGCGCCGGTGCCGATCTACGTCACTTACCTCACGGCGCAGGTCCGTGACGGGCAGCTCACCTATCTCGACGACATCTACGGCCGCGATTCGGGAGCCACGGAGGTGGCAGCCCTCAAGTAGCAGGCGAAACTTGACTTTCAGGCCCGCTTCCGGTTGAGGGGCGGCGCGAGCGGCGGGCTGGTCCCGCCGTTTTCGTTGAACCGGTTAAATGGGGCGGTCCCGGTAAAAACCGCCTGGCCGGCAGTACCTCACACGGCTGCCTGACGAACGGAGAAACGACATGCGTCATCGCGTTGCGGGACGGAAACTTCAGCGCACCAGCAGCCACCGCCAGGCCATGTTCCGCAATATGGCGGCTGCGCTGATCAAGCACGAGCAAATCACCACCACCACTGCCAAGGCGAAGGAGCTTCGTCCCTATGTCGAGAAGCTGGTGACGCTCGCCAAGAAGGGCGGCCTTTCCAACCGCCGGCTCGCCCACGCCCGGATCATGGATGAGGCGCAGGAGCGCAAGCTGTTCGACGTGATCGGCCCTCGCTACGCCAACCGCCACGGCGGTTACACCCGAGTCATCAAGGCGGGTATCCGGATTTCCGATGCTTCGCCGATCGCGATCGTCGAGTTTGTCGACCGCGATATCACGGCCAAGGGACAGGATTCCGGCCCGGTGATGACCGAAGAGGAATTCGAAGCGGCCTGATCGCTCATCCGTCGGAAGAGAGGCGCTGAGCCAGCAATTGCGCCAGATGAAGCGTCGGCCGGCCGCCGTGGAATTCGATCTGCTCGCGGCAGCTGAAACCGTCCGCGAGGACCAGCGTCTCGGAATCAAGCTCGCGGATGCGCGGTAATAGTACACGCTCCCCGACCGCCTGCCCGGTTTCATAGGTTTCCTTCGCCATTCCGAATGCTCCGGCCATCCCGCAGCACCCTTGCGGCGGCCGTTCGGTTTCGATTCCCATCCAGTCCAGCAGTTGCTCGCCGGAATCGAAGCCGAAGATGGCGTGCTGATGGCAATGGACCTGGACCAGCGCTCGACCGCCGCGTCTCGGCTCCCGGAAACGGTCGCGGTGCGCGGCTATGAAATCGGCGAAATAGTGGGTTTGCTTCGACAGCTTCGCCGCGTCCTCCCGGCCGGCCAGCAGGTTGGTGAGCTCATCCTTGAACACCGACGCGCACGCGGGCTCGAGGATGATCAGCGGGGTTCCGTTGGCGATATCGTCGGCAAGGCAGTCGAGGACATCTTCGAGAAGCTGCGTCGCGCGCTTGAGGAAACCCCAATCGTAAAGCGCTCGGCCGCAACAGAGCCGGCGTTTGGGGATCGCAACCTCAAATCCACCCCGCTCCAGAACATTCGCAGCGGCCGACAGGGTTTCCGGGCGGAAGTGGTTGTTGAAGGTGTCGGGCAATAGAAGCACCCGTTCGCCGCGGCTTCGGTGCTTGCTGAACGCGCCGCGGAAGCTGCGGCGCGCGAACTTCGGCATCGCGCTTCGCCGGTCGATTCCGCCGATCCATTTGGTCGCTGCGGCGAATGGTTGCCGCTGCGTCAGAAGATTTGTGAGCCCCGGCATTCGGCCGCCAACGGGCGCCCATCTGTCGATGAGGCCCATCGAGTAAGCCGCGCGCGGACGCAGCCGTCCGGCATAATGGTGCGACCGGAACTCCGCCTTGTAGGTCGCGACGTCGACGGAAACCGGGCAATCGCCCTTGCAGCCCTTGCAGGCAAGGCAGAGCGACAGCGCCTCTTCGACCTCGCCGCTTCGCCAGCCGTCGGTGATCACCTCGCCGCGAACCATTTCATGCAGCAGATGGGTGCGCCCCCTGGTGCAATGCTTTTCCTCGCCCGTGACAAGGTAGCTTGGGCACATCACTTCCTCGCCGACACTCTTGCGGCGGCATTTGCCGACGCCGACGCAGCGGATCGTTGCGTGCGCGAAGGAGCCGCTGTCGCCGGGGAACTGAAAATGCGTGTCGAGCTTCCGCGGCTCGTAGGATGGGCCGAGGCGAAGGTTGGAATCGAGCGGGAACGGCGCGATCGCCTTGCCGGGATTCATTTTGCCGAGCGGGTCCCAGATCGCCTTGAACTCGCGGAAGCAGTCGACCAGCACCGGGCCGTACATGATCTCCAGAAGCTCGGCGCGCGCCTGCCCGTCGCCATGCTCGCCGGAAAGCGACCCGCCGCAACTTTGAACGAGGATCGCGGCCTCGCGCATGAAGCGGCGGTATTTGTCGATCCCGGCCTCGGTATGGAAATCGAAGTCGATCCGGCCGTGGGTGAGGCCGTCGCCGAAATGCCCGTAATAGATCATCGTGTAACTGTAGCGATCGAGCAACTTTTGCAGGTCGCGAAGATAGTCGCCGAGCCTTTCCGGCGGCACCGCACTATCCTCCCAGCCGGGCCAGTGCGCCGGTTGGCCCTGAACGAATGCGGTGGCTCCAAGCGAGGATTCGCGGGCTTTCCACACTCGCTGCTGTTCGGACGGATCCGTGACGATCCGGTGGGTGGCGTGAACCGCCCGAGCGAGCCGCTCAGCCTTGTCCTTCGCCTCTTGCGGAGTCTGGCCCGTCATTTCGACGATCAACCAACCCTTGCCTTCGGGCAGCAGATCAAGGCCGCCGTGGCCCGAGCCGGCCCGCTTCACCGCGCGAAACAGCTTGTCGTCGAAGCCTTCGAGACCAGCCGGATGATGCTGCAGGATGTCGGGAATGGCATCCGCCGCGGTGAACACATTCTTGAAACCGAGGAGAGCCAGCGCGCGGCACGGCGGGTGCGGGACAAGATCGACGAGTGCGTCGAGGATGATGACGCAACTGCCCTCGGTCCCGGTGAGCGCCCGCGCCACGTTGAAGGCGCGACCGGGGAGAAATTCGTCGAGATTCTCGAAGCCTGAGACCCGCCTCGGGATGTTTGGATAGCGCTCCTTCATCTCGGGTGCGTAGCGCTGGCCGAGTTGGGCCATGCTGTGGTAGATTTCACCGCGGCGGCTGTTCCCGCCAATAATGGAGTCCAGCTCCGCCTTCGGTGTCGGCCCAACGTCCAGGATTTCACCGTCGTAGGTCAGCACCGTCAGCCGCTGGACATTATCGGCGGTTCGCCCGGCGGTCACCGAATGAACTCCGCAGCTGTCGTTGCCGATCATTCCGCCTAATGTGTTGTGATCATGCGTGGCCGGATCCGGTCCGAACGTCAGCCCGTGCTTTTTCGCTTCGTCCCGCAATGAATCGAGGATGCAGCCTGGCTCGACCCGGGCCAGCCGCGCCTCCGGATCGATTTGGACAATGCGATTCAGGTGGCGCGAGAAATCGATGACGACCGCGACATTGCAGGTTTGCCCGGCGAGGCTGGTGCCGCCGCCGCGCGGAAGAATCGGCGCCTCATGCTCGCGGCAGATGCGGACCGTCTCGATCACATCGTCGCGAGCCTTAGGGGTGACGACGCAGATGGGCACCTGACGGTAATTCGAGGCATCGGCGGCGAACATCGCTCGCACGCCGGCGCTGAAATCGACATCGCAAGACAGCGAGCGCTTCAAATCGGCGTGAAGAGCTCGCGCCGCGGCGGCGGAGACCCTCGGCTGCTCAAAGGCGATCCGCCCCGATGGAGCGAGCGTTTCGGCTCGCCCGCCGGGCTCCACTAGACCAGTTCCCGGACCACGTCGGAAGCGATGGTGAGAGCGATCTTGCCCGCGTGCGGCGTCCCTTTGGCGAGCGCCTCCGCGAGATGGAGAGCGTCTTTTGCCCCCACAGCAGGAGGCATCGGCGGCTCGTTGGGATCGACTACCGCCTCGATCAGGACCGGACCCTTCTTCTGCATCGCCTGGTGAAGTTCGTCCCCGCAGCGTGCCGCATCCTCGATCCTGACCGTTTCCAACCCGCAGCCCCGCGCGACGAGACTGAAGTCGATAGGTTCGAGGTCGCAGACGAATTCGGGATTGCCGAGGAACACCATCTGCTCCCACTTGATCTGGCCGAGCACGTCATTCTTGATGACAATGATCTTGGCATCGAGATTGTATTTCCTGAACGTGACGAGATCGCCCATCAGCATCGCGAGCCCGCCGTCGCCCATCACCGCGACAACCTGCCGGTCCGGGTAAGCAACCGCCGCGGCGATCGCATAGCCGAGACCGCACGCCATCGTCGCAAGCGTCCCGGAGCAGCTGAACATCATGTCCCCGCGCATGTCGATGTGACGCGCGGTCCAGGTGGTGATGGTGCCGCTATCGGTGATTACGATGGCATCGTCGCGGATGAGCTTGTTGAGCTCGTGCGTGACGACCTGCGGCTTCATCGGGGTGTCGCGGCGAGTGCCGCGCTCGGTCATCAGCTCGCGCCAGTCGCGCATGTTGTCCTGCGCCGACTTAAGGAAGCTGTCGTCGCTGTTCTCGCGGATGAGCGGAAGCAGTTCCGCGAGCACTCGCTTGCTGTCGCCGACGAGCCCGGCTTCGACCGGGTAGCGGATTCCGATCAGCTTGGGATCGATGTCGATCTGGACGCCACGCGATTTATCCGGGCGCGGGTAGAATTCGATGTAGGGGAAGGTCGAGCCGACGATCAGGATCGTGTCGCACTTCTCCATCGCCTCCTGTGACGCCTTGGTGCCGAGCAGGCCGACACCGCCGGTCGCATAGGGACTCTGGTCGGGGATCGCCCCTTTGCCGAGTAATGGCATGCCGACCGGCGCCTTCAGCTTCTGCGCTATTGCCAGGAGCTCCTCGGTAGCATGGATCGCGCCCCTGCCGGCGAGGATGAACGGCTTCTTGGCGCCGTTGAGGATTTCTGCCGCGCGCTGAAGCTGGTCGCGATCCGGAAGCTGGCCGCCATAGGCCATCAGGTCCGACGTGTGGTGCGGGATGTTGCGTTCCGAACGATGCGCCTTGTCCACTGGCATCGACTGGATGTCGATCGGAATGGTGATGTGCGCCGGCTGGCGATAGCCGAGCGCCATCCGGCACGCCTGCTCGGCAACCGGCTCCATGTGCGACGGGCCCATCACCCGCGTGGAATAGACGCACGGGTCCATGAACAGCTTGTCGAGATCCACATCTTGCTGCGTGAAGGTGTCGAGCAGGTCGTGATGCTGCATCCCGGTGATCGCCAGCACCGGCTGCTTGTCGAGCTTGGCGTCGTAAATACCGTTGAGGAGGTGGATTCCACCGGGTCCGGAAGTGGCGACGCAAACGCCGAGCTTGCCGGTCCACTTGGCATAACCGCAGGCAGCGAAAGCAGCGACTTCCTCGTGCCGGACCTGGATGAAGCGGATCTTGTCCTGCCGCTCCCGAAACGCCTCGATGATTCCGTTCACACCATCGCCGGGAATCCCGAACACCACTTCGACACCCCAGTCGATCAGCGTCTGGACGAGCACGTCGCTGGCGGTTTGCGCCATCTTTCACCTCCTGAATTTTCTGAGCGTAGCTAAGAAACGCGTGGAGGCGCGAAAGGTCCGATTCTTGACTCTTTCGAGGCCGTACCCGGAATGATTTAATGAAACTTCTTCTGCGCTTCCTGGAGCCAACCCTTGGGCGCGGTGCCCAGCTCTGGCACCTTGACCGGGACGGGCGCTGCAATTTGCGGTTGCGATGAAGGCCAGGCGATCACGACGATGGCTGCGGTCAGCAGGATCATCGCGCCGAGAAGAGCGACAAACGGCAATGTGGTCAGGAGAAGGGCCGGCCTTTCGGGCTGAGTTCTGGGCTGGACGGCATTCAGCCGATGTGCCGAGCGCCGCTGCAGCGGCCGGTAATAATCTTCAATCCTGGTCCACGATCGCGCCGCTGCCGGCGACTCCAGCCGCTCCTTACCCATGCGGAGAAATGTGATCCGATGGAGCGATTGACGCAACCCCGCCACGGACATCGACTCGGAGCTTTGCAGACGCTTCGGCTGAAACGTCCATCGCTTCGGCTCACCTTGCAATTTCCGAAACGATGGGTTCAGGGCACCGTCACTCGAACAAAGGCATGATTGCCGCGTTGAGCCCACACAGTTGTTTTCTTGGAGCCCCGCGACAGCGGCAGGGGAATTCAAACGATGAAGCTTTCTCATATCGCGGGCGCCCTTGCGCTTGCACTTGCAGTGCCGGTTTCGGCGGCCAGCGTCGGCCCTCTTGGCGATGAACCGATCGCAGTCCCGAGCAACATCAAGCAGGGCATCGATTTCGTCTACGTCGATCCGCAGCTGAGCAACATTGCGCACCGGCACCAGCGCCCGCAGAACTGGCTTGCGCGGCTATTCAGCTTCGACTGGGGGCCACGCAGTCGGCCAAACCCGATCTTCGCCCAGATGGGCGCAGATCTGCGTCAGTATGAATCGGCGTGGGGCCACCTGCCAGATGTCAAGATTCCGGCAGGATCAACGCTGAAGCCGGGGATGACGGGCAAGCGCGTTGAGCTGCTTCGCACTCGCCTCGGTCTTTACCCGAACGGCAGCTACGACCAGCAGCTGAAGCAGGTGGTGACCGCCTACCAGCAGGTCCACGGCCTCGGCGCTGCCGACGGCATTGCCGGCCGCGCCACGATCGCGTCGCTCAACCTTGGTCCCCAATATTACGAGAGGCGCGGCGCCATCAATGTCGAGCGCGCCTACCGGCTGCCGATGACCGGCACCTTCGGCCGCTACATCATTGTCGACGCGGGGGGCGCCAACGCCTATCTCGTCGATCACGACCGGATCGTCGACAGCATGCCGGTGATTGTCGGCACGGCGAAAACCCAGACGCCGATCATGGCGGTGATCCTGCGCGACGCCAAGGTAAACCCTTATTGGAACGTGCCGCCGGAGCTGATCCGCAAACTGACCGCCACCCGAATCGAGCAGCAGGGCCTCTCCTATCTCAAGAACTTCCACTATGAAGTGCTCTCCGATTGGAGTGGCAACGGTCAACCCGTGGACCCGAAGACGGTCAACTGGAGGGCGATCGCCTCGGGCAAGGAACAGCCGAAAATCCTGGTCCGCCAGCTTCCGGGGCCGTGGAATTCGATGGGCAAGATGAAGTTCGAGATCCCCAACGATTACGGCATCTATCTCCACGATTCCCCGGAGAAGGAGCTGTTCGCGAAGAGCGATCGCCATCTCAGCAACGGCTGCATCCGCCTGTCCGATTACAAGCGCTTCGCAAGCTGGGTTTTCGGGGGTGTACCGCAGGCGAGCACGCCGCGCGAACAGGTGTTCGATCCGCCGCAGCCGGTGCCGGTGTTCATCACGTACCTCACCGTCGAGCCGCGCGGGAACGGAGTTGTGTTCCGGCCTGATCCCTACGGCTGGGACTCGGTGGCGATGCAGCAGATGTTTGCCTCCGGAGCGCAGGTCGCGGCGAACTGACCGGCGCCCGCGGGAACCTTTTCCCCGACGAGTCATCCAATTCCCTGCGAGCGGGCAGTTTGGCCGAAGCCTCGCATCAGGAGGAACGGATGAATCGAATTTTGCCCAAGATCCTATTTGCAGGGCTGGTTGCGGCTGCGGCCCCGGCAATGGCGGCTGGCGCACCGAATGACGCCCAAATCGCCCACATCGCCTACACGGCAGGCAACATCGACGTCGCCGCGGCGAAGCAGGCGCTGGCCAAATCGCACAACGCAGCGGTGCGCTCGTTCGCGACCGAGATGGTTCGCGACCATACGGCGGTCAACGACAAGGCGTTGGCGCTTGTCAAAAAGCTGCACGTGACGCCCGCGGATAATCCGACCAGCCAGGCGCTGAACAAGGGTGCCGCCGCCGAGCTCAAGAAGCTTTCAACTCTCAAGGACGGCGCCTTCGACAAGGCCTATGTCGCCAACGAAGTCGCCTATCACAAGACAGTGAACGGCGCGCTGAAAGACACCTTGATCCCGTCTGCCAAGAACGCCGAGCTCAAATCGCTGCTCAAGACCGGGCTGACGTTGTTCCAGGAGCACGAGGCGCACGCCGAGCAGCTTGCGGCGAAGCTGAAGTAGCTATGGTGCGGCGGTACTGCCCCCTGATTGCCGTCGCGTGGGCGCTGCTGCTGGCCTCCGGTCCAGCAGCAGCGGCTCCGCACACCTACACGATCGTGATCGACAAGATGCGGTTCGGACCGGTTCCGGAGCAGCTGCACAAGGGCGACACGATCGTCTGGGACAACCATGACATGTTCCAGCACAGCGCGACCGACAAAGGCGTATTCGATCTCGATCTTCCCGCCGGGAAGAAAGCCGCCCTGCGGCTGACCCGGGCAGGCACCTTCCCGTTCGTGTGCAAATATCACCCCGGGATGAAAGGCGTGCTAAAGGTGGCGCCATGACGCCACAGGCGAAGGTTGATTATGCCGCACTGGACGATGTCGCGCTGGCGCAGCTGTGCGGCAGCCGAGACCGCAATGCGCTGCGTCATCTGATCTCAGCCAACAACCAACGATTGTTCCGGACGGCCTGGAGCATCCTCAAGGACCGGATGGAAGCGGAAGAAGCCGTTCAGGCGGCTTATCTCAACGCCTTTTCCGCGATCGGAAATTTCGAGGGACGTTCCTCGCTCAGTACTTGGCTGACCCGGATCGTCGTCAACGAGGCGCTCGGCCGGATACGAGCGCAGAGGCGGCGGCGGACGCAACTGGAGAATGTTGGCGTGGCGGTGATTGAGACCTATCGCGAGCGCCTCGCGCAGGCGTCGGCTGCTCCGGCACCGGACGCAACAGTTGCCCGTGAACAGCTGCGGTTGCTGATCGAACGGGCGGTGGCGGACCTCCCGGATATTTTCCGCTCCGTGTTCGTGCTTCGGGAGGTGGAAGGCCTCAGCATTGAGGAAACCGCCGAAGCGCTGGCGATTCCGGCGGCAACGGTGAAGACCCGGCTGCTTAGGGCACGGCGCAAGCTGCAAGACGCGCTGGCGCCTGAAGTCAAAGGCGCGCTGACTGGAAGCTTCCCATTCGCGGGTGCAGATTGTGCTGCCCTCACAGAGCGGGTTCTGGCGCAAATCTAACCTCTCCCTTCAGCTTCAACTTTCCTACAATAACCTTTTTGGTTCATTTTAGCCCGACTCGCAAACGGGAGGGCTGCCCCATGGACATCGACCAACTGATCGACGCGTTGCTTGAGCGCGAAGGCGGTTATGTGAACAATCCCGCTGACAAGGGCGGGCCGACCAACTTCGGTATAACCGAAGCGGTGGCGCGGGCCCAAGGCTATGCCGGACCCATGCAGAGCCTGCCGCGCGAGGAAGCGGCGGAGATCTACACCCGGCTCTACTGGCTTCGCCCACGTCTCGATGAAGTCGCCAAGCGCGCGTCCTCCGTTGCCGCCGAATTGTTCGACACCGGGGTAAATATGGGGCCCGCGGTGGCCGTCACCTTTCTTCAGCGGGCGCTCACCGCGCTGAACCGCAACGGCAAGGACTATCCCGATCTAGTTCCGGACGGCCGCGTGGGCGGGACGACCCTGGCCGCACTCGACACGTTTCTCAAGGTGCGCGGGCTCGCGAGTGGGGAAATCGTGCTGTTGCGTGCGCTCGAGGCGCTGCAGGGCGAACGCTACATCCGGCTCGCCGAGCTCCGCCCGGCGAACGAGGCATTCCTTTACGGCTGGCTGGCGAACCGGGTTGGTGACCTCTGAACTCACGCGCGCGTGAGTCAGTGCCAACTTTGCCAACTTCGAAATGAGGAAAATGATGATTTCACTCCCCTCCCCTACCAGCTTCGCCGAAGGCCAGCGGCTGATCTACGGATGGCTCGCGGCAGCCGCCGGAATCTTCTGCGGCACCTGCTCGGTGTTGATGGTGTGCCTGCTGATGTGGGGCAACTGGAACGAGGCCCAGGAGCACACGATCGTCGAGATCTTCGGCGGGACGCTGGCCGGTTACATCGTCGGCATGATGGCCGTGACGATCGGCCTTCTGGTCGGCGGTCCGGTCGGGCGGTTCAAAGGCACCGCCAGCCGGGAAGGAGTTTCGCTCGAAGCCGACGGTGACCGGCAATGATTGCTCTCCCGAATATCTCGCTCGCCTTTGCGGCAAAGCTAGGTGGGTTCCTGCTCCTCGCGTTGGCGCTCACCTTGCTCGTTCGCGACCGCAACCACTGGAAATCGAGCGCCGATCTCCGGCAGCAGCAGCTGGCGCGAACCCAAGCCGCCTTCGACCAGACCGTCGCCGGCTACCGTACCGCCGCTGCCCAGGCGCGCGCGGAGGATGCGGCCAACGTTGCCCGGGCGAAATCCGAGCAGACTGCAATCAATGAAAGGACCGCCGATGAGTATGAAACACGCGTTGCCACTGCTCGCGCTGACGCTCAGCGCCTGCGCCACTACGCGGCCGCCGCAGCCGATTCCGGCGCTGGCCGAGGAGCGCCAGTGCCCGGCCTACCCACTTCCGCCAGCGGAACTGCTCAAGCGACCAGTGAAGACGAGCTTCCTGCCGACGACAGCGAATTAGCGACGGAGCAGGCAATCCAGCTGGATGAGTTGATCAAGTGGGTTGACCAACAGCACGCAATAAATTTGAACCAGGGCACCTCCCGCTGACCGCAATTGCGAGCGCAGCGAAGCAATCCAGATGTTCCTCTGTTGTGTCTGGATTGCATCGTCGCCTAGGCTCTTGGCAATGACGGGGGTAATCCGATGAAACCGGACCGGCTCTGCGCCTTCACCGACGGCGTGATCGCGATCATCATCACGATCATGGTGCTGGAGCTGCCGACGCCGCGAGGCACCGGCTGGGCGTCGCTTGGGGCGGACGCCACCTTGTTCGGCGCCTACGTCCTCTCCTTCATCAACGTTGGCATTTACTGGAACAACCATCACCACATGTTGCAGTCGGCGCGACGGGTGGACGGCCGCGTGTTGTGGGCGAACCTTTTCCTTTTGTTCTGGCTCAGCCTGTTCCCGTTCGTGATCCGCTGGACGGGTGAAGCGGGTGTAACCGCCCTCCCCGTCGCGGCGTTCGGGGTCACTCTATTGCTCGCGGGCTTCGCTTACCAATTGCTCGAGGTAGCGCTTATCAAGGCAGAGGGCGAGCACTCGAAAGTCGCGCAGGCGGTCGGCGGCAAGATGAAAGAGTGGGTGAGCATCGCCTTATATCTGACCGCAGTTGTCGCCGCTTTCCTGTTGTCGCCGTGGGTTTCAGTCGCGGTCTACTTCGCCGTTTCGGCGATGTGGTTGATCCCGGACCGGCGGTTCGAAAAAGCGGCAATTGCGCCCGACCCGGCACAGCGATAGGCGCCGCCAATGCCGACGGTCCTGCTGCTCATCGTCTCCAACACCTTCATGATCACCGCCTGGTACGGGAACCTCAAATTCCCGCATATGCCTTTGTGGGCGGCCATCCTGATCGGCTGGGGCTTGGCTGGGGTCGAATATTGCTTCGCGGTTCCGGCTAACCGCTGGGGCTACACGCACGGGTATACGGGCGGCCAGCTGAAGATCATCCAGGAGGTGGTTACACTTGCGGTATTTGCGGTGTTCGCGACGGCCGTGCTCAAGGAACCGCTTGGGTGGCGCTATGCCGGCGCATTCCTCTGCCTGATCGGGGCAGCGGCGTTCATGTTCGCTGGCCGCGCTTGAAGTCGCGCAGGGAGCCTCCCCACATGGCCGCCATGGAACAATATCATGGAACGACCATCCTCGGGGTCAAGAAGGGCGGCAAGACCGTCGTCGCGGGCGATGGGCAGGTTTCGCTCGGCAACACGGTGATCAAGCCCAACGCGCGCAAGGTTCGGCGGCTGGGCGAAGACGGCGAGGTGATCGGCGGCTTTGCTGGAGCGACCGCCGATGCATTCACTCTCTTCGAGAGGCTGGAGAGCAAGCTGGAGCAATTTAACGGGCAGCTGCTTCGGGCGGCGGTCGAGATGGCGAAGGACTGGCGGATGGACCGCTATCTACGCCACCTCGAAGCGATGATGATCGTCGCCGACAAGGACCTGATGCTGATTCTGACCGGCAACGGTGACGTGCTGGAGCCGGAAGGCGGTGTCGCGGCGATCGGCTCCGGCGGCAATTACGCGCTCGCTGCGGCTCGGGCGCTCTCCGATTACGAGGAGGATCCGGAGAAACTTGCCCGGCGCGCGATGCAGATCGCCGCAGAGGTGTGCGTCTTCACCAACGACCAGCTGGTGATCGAGACAGTGGGAGAATGACGCGGCTTGAAGTGCCCGCCACGCCCTCCACATAGGCGAGGCAATGAACTACCAATCTCCAATCGTGGAATCGCACAACTCCGACGCATTCAAAGGCAAGCTGACTCCGAAGGCGATCGTCGCAGCGCTCGACGAACATATCGTCGGGCAGGACGATGCCAAGAAGGCGGTTGCCGTCGCACTCCGCAACCGCTGGCGCCGGCAGCAGCTCGAGCCCGAGCTTCGTGACGAGGTCACGCCCAAGAACATCCTGATGATCGGCCCGACGGGGTGCGGAAAGACGGAGATCAGCCGGCGGCTCGCCAAGCTCGCCAATGCTCCGTTCATCAAGGTCGAGGCGACCAAATTCACCGAGGTCGGCTATGTCGGCCGTGACGTCGAGCAGATCGCCCGCGACCTCGTCGAGGAATCGGTTCGGCTTGAGCGCGAGCGGCGGCGCGAGAAGGTTCGCGAGGCTGCGGAAGAAGCGGCGATGGAGCGGCTTCTCGATGCTCTGACCGGCAAGAGCTCGAGTGCTGCAACCCGCGCCAGCTTCCGCCAGCGCTTTGGGGACGGCAGCCTCAACACGGCGGAAGTCGAGATCGAGGTGCAGGAAGCGCCGAACATGCCCTTTGAAGTGCCCGGAATGGGCCAGGTCGGCGTGCTCAACCTGACCGAAATGATGGGCAAGGCGTTCGGCCAAGGGCCGGTCAAAAAGCGCAAGCTCAAGGTTCCGGAAGCCTTCGCCCGGCTCACCGAGGAAGAAGCCGACAAAAGGATCGACCCCGACGATATCAATCGCTGCGCGCTTCAGGATGCCGAGGCGAACGGAATCGTCTTTATCGACGAGATCGACAAGGTCGCAGCGAGCGACGTGCGGGGCGGCTCCGTCAGCCGCGAAGGCGTTCAGCGCGACCTCCTGCCGCTGATCGAAGGGACAACGGTCGCGACCAAATACGGCCCGCTGAAGACGGACCACATCCTGTTCATCGCATCGGGCGCCTTCCACATCGCGAAGCCCGCCGATCTACTCCCCGAACTTCAGGGGCGGCTGCCGATCAGGGTCGAGCTGAAAGCGCTGACGGAAGAGGACTTCGTTCGGATACTTTCGCAGACGCGCGCCAGCCTCGCCGATCAGTACAAGGCTTTGCTTGCCACCGAGGGCGTGACGATCACCTTTGCCGAGGATGGAATCGAGGCGCTGGCCAGGATCGCCGCCGAGGTGAATGACTCGGTCGAGAATATCGGTGCGCGACGGCTCCAGACGGTGATGGAAAAGCTTCTGGAAGACGTTAGCTTCGCGGCCGAGGATCACACTGGAGAGACGCTGACGGTCGACGCTGCTTTCGTCGAGGAGCAGCTCGCCGGGATTGCCAAGAACAAGGACCTCAGCCGCTACGTCCTTTAGCGGCTGCGGCCGAGCCTATTTGCCGGCGGCCTTGGCGCGAAAGGCGGCCATCGCCTGCTGGCGCTCTTCAGGCGTCACCGTCCCGTCGTGATTGAGATCGGCTGCGTCGAAACGGGCAAGCATCTGCGCTTCGAATTGCGCCTGAGTGATCGACTTGGCCGTACCGAACATGCGATTGAACATCTGCTCCATGCGGTCTGCCCGGCTGGAATCGTCCCCCGAGCTCATCTGATCGAGGATCTGATCGCCTTCTTCGCGAGTGAAGATGCCGTCGTGATTGAGATCCACCCGCTGAAACATCGTGTCCGCCCGCTGCTTCGCCTGCTCGCGGGTCTGCGGCCCCTGGTTCCACCCGCCGCGACCGGCCTGCGGGGTCTGAGTTTGAGCCGATGGTGCCGCAGGCGGAGTCTGCGCCTGCGCTAGGGCTTGAGTGGAGAGGAAAGTCGCGCCCAATGCGATTGCGGTAGCCAGGATCTTCATCGACGAAACCTTTTTGAAGTCTACCGGTCGTCCGGCCGCTACATCCATTGCCGCTTTGGCGGTGAACCGCGGATTTATGGGGATTCAGCGCTGCATCGCGAAAAATGGCGCTGGCACGTGAACCGAACGACCTTATCGGGCATCCAATGCTGCGGATGAGCACAGCGCGATCTTCAATGAGGCTGCTTTGGGCAGCGCTTTTGGCGTCGCTGCTCGGCCTGAGGATCATCGCGTCTGCTGGCTACATGCCGTCACTTGAGGATGGCCGGCTAACGCTGATGCTCTGTCCGGACGGCGAGTGGACCGCGCCTGCCGCGGCCATGCCTGCAGTGCCCGGAATGGACCATGATCGCGGCTCGAAGCAGGCGCATCACCAGCAGTGTCCCTACGCCGTTGCTGCCGCGATTCCCTTCGCGAGCGGTGACTCTGCGCCTTTGCTGCCGGTGCCTCTTGCCGTTTTCGCTCTACTCGGCGTTGCATTCGTAGCGCCGCTGGCCTGCCGCTCGCGTTTTGAGCGTCCTTTCTCAACCGGGCCGCCAATCCCCGCCTGAACCGCCGCATCTTGTTTGAGATTGCGCCCGCTTGAGCGGGCCAGGGGGTATTGGACCAATGCATTCTTTCACCAGGGCCGCCCTGCTTGCAGGGCTCGCCACCGCGTCGTCGCTTGGATTTTCGTCACCGGCCAAGGCTTGCGCCAGTTGCGGCTGCACCCTGACCGCCGACTGGCTGAGCCAGGGTCTTGCCGCGCAGCCGGGCACCACCTTCTCGATCCGCTACGATTACATCCCGCAGACGACGCTCAGGAGTGGCACCGGCAAGGTCCACCGCAGCGCAATCGACTTCCCCACCGACCGCGAGATCGAGCTTCACACCTACGATCACAGCGTCACCTTCACGCTCGATCACCAGTTCGCGAGCGATTGGGGATTGAATGTGCAGCTGCCGGTGCTGACCCGTCCGCATCTTACGCTCGGCGAGGAGACGACCCAGCCCAGCCACTCCGACACGAGCGGGATCGGCGATTTGCGCGTGGTCGGACGGTGGCAGGGGCTTTCGACTCCGGGCAGCGTGACCGGGCTAGAAGCCGGTCTGGAGCTCCCGACCGGCCGCTTCCATGAAAGATTCGACGCCGGTCCTGAGCGAGGCGAGGAGGTGGATCGCGGCCTTCAGCCCGGAACCGGGACGGTCCAGGCGGTGCTTGGGGCCTATCATCTTGCTGCGCTGGGGCCGGACCTTGGCTATTTCGTACAGGCGACCGGCCAAGCCCCGCTGAGCAGCCGCGACGGCTACAGGCCAGGGGCGTTCGTTCAGACATCGCTAGCGCTCAATTCCACCCACTGGCGCAATGTCACGCCGCAGCTTCAGCTGAACTTCCGCAAGACTTGGCGAGACAGTGGCGTGAATTCCGACCGGCCGAACAGCGGTGGTGAGCAGGTCAACATCGGCCCGGGGCTATCGGCCAAGATCAGCAGCCGCGCCGTCGCATTCGGCTTCGTCGAGCTTCCGCTCTACACGCGAGTCAACGGCTACCAGCTGGTGCCGAAGGTGAAGCTATCGGCCGGGCTGCTGTTCCACATCTGACGCAATCCGTTCGCCCCGAGCGAAGTCGAGGGGCGCGTGTCTCGACTTCGCTCGACACGAACGGCTTAGCTTATTGGGCCAACAAAGGATCTAGGATACGCTCGAGCGTCGCAGCATCGAGCGTCGTCTTCCCGTCCGCCTTACTCTGGAACACGAGACGGCCGCTGCGGTCATACACTCGCGTTTCGGGAATGGCGGCGGGAATCTCCCGGCGCGGCATCTTCACGTCGTCGATCTTCGCTACCGGGAAGACGAAGAGGCCGGTCATCTGCTTGAGCTTCACCGTAGAAGCGCTGTCGTCGATCGAGATTGCGAGCATCGCAAGCCCTTGAGCGTGATGCTTGCGGTAGATCGCATCGAGCACCGGCATCTCTACGCGGCAAGGCGCGCACCAGGTCGCCCAATAATGCACGATTGTGACATCGCCTTTGGAGCTGAACTCGCCCCCATCAAGCACCCTGGCGGATTGAAAGGGCGCTGCAGCAATGTGAGCGGACGACAGCAGAAACATGGCGGCAACGAGCTTGGGCAGACGCATTTCAGCCTCACTAATGGACAACCGAAACGATTGCATCCTTCGCGACCCGAAGGTGAATGCTATCTTTGGTTATTGGGGAATTCGTCAACTTTTGTCGGAGTAATCGCATCCTTGGCGTGGCGGTGGCTATTGGACGGAGCACCGCTGATGAAGTTTCTGAGCAACAAACACGAGCCGCAGTCGGCCGAGGATACCGCTTTTGCCGAACGGCTGAATGCGATTGCGAATCGCGGTCGCGGCATCGTTAAGCCTGAAGCGATAGCTGAATTTGGCCCGAGCACATTACCGATCGAGCAACATTCCTGGACCGACCTGTCGGACCAGGGCGAAGCCGCCGCGGCTTAAAATGCCAAAGAAAGTGCCGCTCGACCGGCTGCGCCAAATCTCGAAGACGCGCAGACCGCAGGTGCTCGATCGCCGAGAGCCCGACGGGCAGGAGCGCCCGCCGATGAATGCCCTGCGTCGACAACCGGCAGAATCTAGGGAGGATTAGCTTAGACATTGGCAGAGGGCCGTCCAGGTGGCAGGACTGCCTCATGGCCTCGAACAGACATCAAAGCTCCCGCTTCCTCGCATTTGCTGTTGCGGCTGCCCTGATCGGCGGCGCCGCCGATGCGGCGGGATCGCATTGGGTCGGAACCTGGTCCACTCCGCAGCAGGTGCCGGAGCCGGCCAACGCCCTTCCGGCCCACTCGCTCGACAACGCGACGCTAAGGCAGCTCGTTCGGACCAGCATCGGCGGTCGCGCGTTTCGCATTCGCGTCTCCAACGCTTTCGGCACAAGCCCGTTGCGCATGGACTCGGTTCACGTCGCGCGGGCGATCGCGCCCAATTCGTCGCGAATAGACCAAGCGAGCGATCGCGTTGTCACCTTCTCGGGCCAAGCCGACATTGTCGTGCCGGCTGGCGCGGAATATCTTTCGGATCCCGTAGCCTTGCCGATCGCGCTGCTGACGACGCTCGCCGTTTCGATGCACTTTCCGGAGCAGCCGGCGGGGCAGACGGGCCATCCTGGGTCACGAGCGACGAGCTACGTGCTTTCGGGCGATCACGTCGCCGACGCGGAACTCACCGGAGCCACCAAGGTGGAGCACTGGTACTTCCTTACCGAAGTGGATGCCGCCGAAGGTCCGCAATCCTCCGCGGTTGCAGTGGTCGGGGATTCGATCACCGATGGTCACGGAGTCCCGACCGACAGCAACGAACGCTGGACGGACGTTCTCGCGCAGCGCCTGCTGGCGGCGCATCGAAATGTGGGCGTTCTGAACCTCGGCATCGGCGGCAACCGGATCTTGCTCGATGGCCTCGGTCCGAACGCCGTCGCTCGCTTCGATCGCGACGTGATCGACCGGCCCGGAGTGAAATATCTGATCGTGCTCGAAGGTGTAAATGATCTCGGCACCTCCACGCGCGACCATCCCATTTCGGCAGCTGATCACCAGACACTCGTCCGCAACATCATCGCCGGGTACGCACAAATGATCGCTGGGGCCCACGACCACGGGATCAAGGCGATCGGCGCGACAATCATGCCTTATGCGGGCTCCGGCTACTATCATCCAGACGCCGCCAATGAAGCAGACCGGCAGGCGATCAACGCCTGGATTCGCGCGCCCGGCCATTTCGACGCTGTCGTCGATTTCGACAAGTTGATGCGGGATCCGAAGCGGCCGACCTATCTTCGGCCGGATTACGACCTCGGCGATGGGCTGCATCCGTCGGTAAAGGGCTATCAAGCCATGGGCGACGCGGTACCACTGTCCCTGTTCAAATAGCGCCGCCTCGCTTAGACGAAAGCCGAGCTATCTAATCGAGATCGAATTACGGGGGCATTTCGATGAAACGTCTGTTGATGTGCGTTGCTGTACTCGGGCTTGCCAGCCCGGCCGTTGCGAGTAGCTATCGAATCGTTCTGTCGCAGCCGGAAGGCGGAAAGCTGCTGAGGGGCCACGCCGGAGTGCAGGCCGCCGACGAACTGACCAGTAACGTCCTCATCCGCGTGATCTCTCCCGGCAACGAGGTGAAAGATCGCGGGACGGTTCGAGTCCTTGTGTTCAACTATGGGCCCAAGACGTTCGACTTCGGTCCGGATCAGGTGAAGCTGCGCCTCGCCGATGGAACGGTGCTGCAGCCGACGCCGTTCGAAAAGTTCGACAAGGGCCGCACCCTTATCGAGCGGGCACAGCGCGAGGCAAAAGCCGTCAATTTACAAAATAGCGAAGTGCTGGCGTCCCTGGCACAGGAGTCGGCTGCGGCGGGTGGCACGCCTTCGTCTGGTCCCATGCCGACGATGGGATCTGGCGCCAATAGCGGCGAACTTGCGAGCGCTACGTCGGATCAAGGCCTTCCCGGCGCAGATTTAGTGAATGCGCTCGATCAATTGCTCATCCCGCTGACCGTCGGCCCCAAGCAGGCATGGGGCGGCTATTATGTGTTCGACGTTCCCAAGGCGGTGTTCGACCGCAAGGCGGACCAGCCGCTGACGGTGCTCGTCGCGACGGGAAATCAGACGCACGAATTTCCAGCGACCTTGCACTGGAAATAACTTGCCCTTGGCTAACTAACGTTTGCTTCGGTCGTCCATGAACCCGCTGTCCGCCATCCAGTCGTAGAGGCGGTCCGGCCAGTGAAGGATCGAGATGCGGTTCGACTCGTCCAGATTGAAGGCGTGCCCGCTCTCCGCATACATGTGCAGTTCGGCGGGAATGCCGGCCTTGGCGAGAAGCTGGTAAAGCGCGACGGTGGGCGGCCCGCAGCATTCATCGCGCGAACCGACCACCAGGAACGCAGGCGGTGCGTCCGGCCGAACCGCGCCGCGCACGGCTCCGGGCCCCGGAAAGACCAGGACCTGGAAATCCGGACGCGGGCTGATCTGGTCAAGCGCGTCGCGACCGGGTGCCGCACCGGTCATCCCGTAGTCGGCCAGCATCCCAACCAGCTCGCCACCGGCCGAAAAGCCCATGAGGCCGATGCGGTGCGGGTCGACATTGAAATCGGCTGCATGGGCGCGGACCCATTGCATCGCCCGGCGAACGTCCGCCGTCTCGTCGCGCTCGACCGAGTAGGTGCTGCCCGGCTCCCGCGCGAGGCGATATTTAACGACGAAAGCGTTGATGCCGGCACGGTTCAGAGCCTTGGCGACGTTGATGCCCTCCGTCGTCCAGACGATCTCGTTGTGCCCGCCGCCCGGAAGGATCACGATTGCCGATCCGTTGTTGTGCTTAGGATCCGCGGGGAATGCTGTGAGCGTCGGATCGTTAATGTTCTTCACCCAGTAATCCTGCGCCCGCTCGGGTTCGCCGCGATGAGCCTCCGAGCCGGGAGCTCCCCCGGGCCAAAGCTTCACAACCTGCGGCGCCGCTGATTGGGCCATTGCCGGAGCTGCAAGAAGCAGCGCCAGGCCAGCGAGAATTGCTTTTCCGATCATCGTTCCTCCCAATCCCACAGACGCGCGAACTCGGGCGTTCCCCACGTCCGTTCTACCAGCACACAATTCAATTCTGCCAGAGGCTGATTGCGCGGCCTGTCACACGGTGCCAAATCGCACTCATGAGAGCGGGGGCGCTTCTGATTGGATTGGCGCTGGTGGCCACCAGGGCGGTCGCAGCCGACACGCAGCCGATCTGCGCCGACCGTCCCGGAAAGGCCAACCCGACCTGCACCGTCCCGCAAGGCATGGTGCAGATCGAGACGGGTCTTGCAGACTGGACCCATGACCATTCGGCGGGCGTGACCACCGGTGCCCTTTCCGTAGGCTCAACCGCGTTGAAATATGGAGTGAACGATCGGTGGAACGTCGAAGTCGACGTCTCGCCCTACAATAGCCTTCGAACGCGTGGCGGCGGACTGAGAGAATCCGATTCTGGTGTTGGGGACTTCGTGGTTAGATCCAAATACCGGCTGACCAGGGGCGACGGGCTTCAGGTAGCGATCGATCCCGCGGTGAAGATCCCGACCGCGGCTCGCCCGATCGGCAACCGCCGTTGGGAGGCGGGAATCGCGGTTCCGATCGATTATTCAATCCCGAAGTCGCCGTTCAGCGTCACCTTGGGACCGGAGGTCGACTGGCTCGCGGACAGTGCCGGAAGCGGTCACCACCTTGCGATGACGCAAGTGATCGGACTCGGCTGGCAGGCGTCGTCAAAACTCAACCTTTCCGGCGAGCTGTGGGGCCAATGGAACTGGGATCCCGCGGGAACGCAGCGCCAGGCAACCGCTGACGCGGCCGCCGCATACCTGGTCAGCAATGATTTTCAGTGGGATGCCGGCGCCAATTTCGGGCTGAACCGCAATACCCCCGCTCTCGAACTGTACAGCGGCTTCTCCGTCCGATTTTGACCGAGGGTCCTTGCCCTCGCCCCGGATGACGCCTCAGATCGCGATTAGCCGGACGCCCGTCAGCACCAGCACCGCGGAAAGGGCGACCCGTACGAGCTTTTCGCTGACCCTCTGAACCACCAGGGCGCCGATGATGATGCCAGGGATAGAGCCGATCAGAAGGTTCAACAGCAGCATTCCATCGACGCTGCCGATCATGAAATGGCCGATACCAGCGATAAGCGTCAAAGGGATCGCGTGGACGATGTCGGTCCCGACGACCTGCTTTGTGTCGAGCCGAACCGGATAAAGCAGGATCAGCAGTGTCGCTCCAAGCGCGCCGGCGCCGACAGATGTCAGTGTAACGAGCACCCCCAATAGAACACCCGACAGGATGGTGAGCGGGAGCTGCCACCGGAGCATGGTCTCCCGTGTGCCGCCGCGGAGAACCAGCCGGTGAAGCACAGGCCGCGCCAGGGTAGCCCCAGCGGTCGCGACGAGGACGAGACCCAGCGCTGTCGGTAGCCATCCCTGCTTCACCTGCGACCAGTGCAGCGCCTGAAGAGCGATGACGGTAATGACTGCCGCCGGGATGCTGCCGATTGCAAGCCGTCCCACGACCTTCAGGTCAGCGCTGTTCTTCGCGTGGTGGATAGCGCCGCCGACGGTTTTCGTCGCGGCAGCGAACAGCAAGTCGGTTCCAACCGCCGTGGTCGGCGCAACCCCGAAGATCAGGATCAGGATCGGCGCCATTAGCGAGCCGCCCCCAACGCCGGTTACCCCAACGAGCAGGCCGACAAGGAATCCTGAAAGGGCATGGGCGAGGTCCATAACCGCGCCGCTAGCAGGCGAAACCTTGTTGGGGAACGCTGTAAGTGGTTGTGACGCTGTTTCGTGGCGCGTGTGTCACACGGAACGGCGCAAATGTTGTCAGTCCGTAACGGGCTGGCGTCAGCCGCGCTCGCCGCGTTGGGAGGTTGTGGGAGGCGGATAGACAGATGGCACAGCCGCCGCGACTGGCAGCGCCTGAGCCCCGGCGAGATGCTTCTCGAGCATCGGTATCGTTCGGGCCGCCATCCCCCGAAGGATAAGACTGTCGCCTTGCGCAGCATACGTTTGGAACAGGCTGATTGCCTGTTGATGAGCGGCGATCTGCATGTCGCGATAGGAAGCGTCGAATGCGGTTGCCGGCGTGGCCCTGAGTTGATCGATCTTCGCCTGATCCAGAGGCATCAGCGCTTCCGGCGGGGCGGGTAACACGCCCGCTGTCTTGCCTGCGGCGGCCATTTGCCCGGCGAGCAGCGTGTGATCGGCGATGATCATTTCCGCGAAGCTGCGGACTGCGGGGTTTGCGGAAGCCTGGAGGGCCAGGCGACTCGATTGAATTTCCCAGAGGTTGGCGCTGGTAGCAATGTGCGGGAAATTCGGCCCATACAGCGGCGACGACATGTCCAAAGCGGGCTCAATCAACGGCTGTGGGTTGCGCGCGCACGAACTAACCGCGACGGTTGCCGCCAGCAGCAGCCCAAATCTCCGCATCATCGTCTCTCCGTTCTGATTTCCCGACAACGAAGAGAGCAACGCGCCGTTCCGGCTGCGAAATGCAAACGGCGGAGGTTCGCACCCCCGCCGTCACATCGGCTTGAAAGAGGCGACGCCGAAGCGCCGCCCCTCGTACAAACTAGCCGCGTTCGCCCGATTTCGCCGGGGGCGGCGGTGGCGGTGGCGGCGGAGGCGGAGGCGTCGGGCATGGAGTGCCGGCGTTCACCACGGTCCCGTCAGGGCAGGTCACCGTCGTGGGCGGCGGCGGCGGTGGTGGAGGCGGCGGCGGACAGGGCGTCGCTGCCGGGATTGTGCTCCCATCGGGGCATACATGGGTCGCTGGCGTGGTCGCGCACGCCGAAAGCGCAGCCGTAGCCGCCAACGTGAATAAAATCCGCCTCATATTTTCTCCCTTTCACGTGATTTCGGACCGACAACGAAAGTCTCGGGCCTGTGTTCCGACTGCCGAAAAATTGCAGGCGAGATCGTTACGGTATCGTCACATATTTCAAGGTGCAATCACCTTCAGCGCCGCCTTGCGAATTCGATAATCTAGCGGAGGTTTGAGACGAACCGTTTCCCCGTCGAGCGACACGGCGAGGCTGGAGTGATGGCTGTCGACCCGGAGCCGCTCGACATGCTGGAGCCGGACAACGTCGTCCTCGCGGGCCCTGCCGAACAACGCGCGCAACGAGGCGACGCAAAGACCCAACCTCGATTTCCGGCGAAGGACCAGGACGAAGAGCTCGCCACGATCCAGGGCATCTCGCTTCCCCGCACCGGGAAGCTGCATCCGGTACGCATTATTGCCGACGAACAGCAGCGGGGTGTCCACCTGGGCGCTCTGGTCATTCACCATGAGCGTCAATCGGCGGCTGGAGAAGCGAACCAGCGTGCGGGCAGCGGCGATAGTCATCGCCCAACGCTTGCTCCGGCCGAGATTCTCCTGCTGCGTTTCCCGGTCCAGCACCATCAGCGGATAGAGGCCGATCGCGCTGTTGTTGATGAATGTGCGGTCGTTCACCTCTGCGATGTCGATACGGCGAGGCTTGCCAGCAGCGATCGTGGCCGCTGCTCGCTTAAGGTCGGTTGAAATACAGAGATCACGCGCGAAGTGATTAAGCGTGCCCAGCGGAAGCACACCGAGCGTGACTTCGGTCCCGGCAAGCGCCCCGGCGACGCAGCTAATGGTTCCGTCGCCGCCGCCCGCGATCACCACTTGCGCTCCGGCCGCAACCGCAGCGTCCGTAGCCTTGCGGATTTCGCTACCGTGCAGCCATTGCGGCTCCGCGTTTATTCCGGCGTCGCGCAAGGCATCCCTGACATCGGATTGTTTCACCGCGTCCTGCTTACCCAGCGAACCGCCGCCGCTATTGATCAAAACTGCTGTTTCCACTCAGGGCTGAACGCTCAAGGCGCGATTAGCTCCCTTTGGCTGTGCATTCGCCGGTCCATTTGGCCTCCACATGCATCCGCATCGCGATCCCTTGGCCGGCGGGAGCGTCGGTGTTCGATTGCATCGTCATCTGGTAGGAAGTCGGCGAGTAGGTGCCGGTCATCACGATCGTCTTTCCGGCGCCGTGAGCACTGCACCGCATCTTCGCGTCGATCTTGCCGTGCGCCATGGTGAAGTGGTCGTAGCGGCACTGGTCGTTGCCGGTGAGGAACTGAACCGGCGGTTGCTTCGCATCCTGGTGGGCCAGGCAGCTCTGCATCGTCCGGACCTGACCGGCACCGTTCTTCAGCGCCCCCTGCGCGTCAGCCGGGAGGCCCGGCATCGAGATTTGGTCAACGGTGACGCTCGATACCCATTCGCCGGGACGCATAAACTTGCCGTTGTCCGACGCCTCGCGAAGGCTCTCCGCCACCTGCTCGATGCTGGCGTTCTTCTCGTTCACCGATGGCTTCGGATGACAGGCCGCAAGCATGACCGCTCCGCCAACGCACAAGAGGATCCGTTTCATTCGCGCTACTAACACTCTTTATCTGTTCTTCATTCATCCAGCGTGAGGTCACCTCTGACCCAGGTACAGAAAGGCGCAAAGCGGCTCTGTTAGAATGCCTCCGCCGACGAGTCGCAGACCTGTAGCCACCCCGCGCGTGCAAGCCTAACGCCCCGCGCATCCCCGGGCCCAGGTCACGTCACCGACGGCCTCATCAAGGGCCACGCGGTCATTGGCCTCGAGAAGCTGCTGGACGCGCGTCCGGCTCGCGGAGCCTGCAGGACCCGCGGCGAAGGTTACCCGGACCTCGCATTGGGAAACGATTCCGCCGACCGCTGATTCGGTCGGGACATTCATGTTGCGGATTCCCCAGGCCTGGACCTTCAGGCATGCTTCGACCGCCGCCTGTGGCCGACCCAGATGGGCGTCCGCTTCGCTCCATGATGGAGGAGCCACGCAATCTTCGGCCTGGGCGGCCGAAGCTCCAAACAGGAGCAGCCCGAGCGCGAGGCAGGCGCGCCAAATTCCGTACGGCGGGGGTCGCTGCTCTTTGCGCATATTCCCTCCTTCCAAATCGCTCAACTGAACAAGAAAGTAGCGCGATTGAGAGATCAGCGGGTTAACGGGCAAACGCAACCTTCACATTCGAGGGCGTCAGGACATTGGGCGAAGGTCCCGCTATCAAGGGTAGATGGAACAGGTCGAAGTCCTGATCACCGCGCCGATGTTGCCGTCCGTCCTCGATGCTCTGGAGGAGGTATTCCTGGTGGATCGGCTGTGGGAGCAGAGCGATCCGGCGAAGTTTCTAAAGGCTGCCGGCCCAAAAATCCGTGGAGTAGCCACCAGCACCCTCTTCGGCCGCGTCGATTCCCGGCTTCTGGATCAACTTCCCGCTCTTGAGATCGTCGCGAGCTTCGGCGTCGGTTATGACAATGTCGATGTCGCCGCGGCGGCCGAACGCGGGGTCGTCGTCACGAATACGCCGGGTGTGCTGGATGACGAGGTCGCCGACCTGACTGTCGGTCTCCTGATCGCGACCCTGCGCCAGATCCCACAGGCGGATCGCCATGTTCGGGAGGGCCGCTGGATTGAGGCACCGTTTCCGCTGTCCGCGACCTTGCGCGGCCGCCGGATCGGCATCGTCGGCCTAGGCAATATCGGAAAGGCAGTCGCCCGGCGGCTGGAGGCATTCGGAGCTCCGATCGCCTATCATTCCCGCTCACCGAAGCCTGGCGTTCCATTTCGATATTATCCGGCGCTTGTAGCCTTGGCTGAGGCTTCGGACGTGCTGATCGCGCTGGTTCCGGGCGGCGCCGCGACCCGGCATCTCATCGATGCGAAGGTGCTGGCGGCGCTTGGGCCCGAAGGCGTCTTGATCAACGTTTCGCGCGGGAGCGTCGTTGACGAGCAGGCGCTCATTGCGACGCTGAAATCCGGTACAATCCTCGCCGCCGGGCTGGATGTGTATGAAGACGAGCCGCGTGTCCCCCGAGAATTGATCGAGATGCCCAACGTCGTGCTGCTTCCGCACATCGGTTCGGCCTCGCTCCAGACTCGTGAGGCGATGGGGCAGCTAGTGGTCGACAACCTGCGAAGCTGGTTCGAGCGCGGAACTGCGCTCACTCCGGTTCCCGAGACTGCGAATTGCCGGCAGCAGCAGTAGCTCCCATATCGAAGCCGATGGCCATTCAGATCCGCACCACACTCGCCGAACCGGAAACCGGCGAAGCATTCGTTCCACACAAACCTGCTCGTCCTGAGAAGGCCGAAGGCGGCAAGGCCTTCAAGATAGTTTCCGATTACGATCCTGCGGGTGACCAGCCGCAGGCGATCAAGGAGCTGGTCGAGCAGGCGCAGGACGGCGAGAAAAGTCAGGTACTTCTCGGAGTCACCGGATCGGGCAAGACCTTCACGATGGCGAAGGTAATCGAGACCCTGCAGCGGCCGGCGCTGGTAATCGCCCCGAACAAGATCCTTGCCGCCCAGCTCTACGGCGAGTTCAAGAGCTTCTTTCCGGACAACGCCGTCGAATATTTCGTCAGCTACTACGATTACTACCAACCCGAAGCCTACGTCCCGCGCACCGACACCTACATCGAGAAGGAGTCGAGCGTGAACGAGGCGATCGACCGGATGCGCCACTCGGCGACCCGGTCGCTGCTCGAGCGCGACGACGTGATCATCGTCGCCTCGGTGAGCTGTCTCTACGGCATCGGCTCGGTCGAGACTTACTCCGCGATGACCTTCGACCTCGAGAAAGGCGGAGTCGAGGACCAGCGCGAAGTGATCCGCAAGCTCGTCGCGCTGCAGTACCGGCGCAACGACCAGGCGTTCGCGCGCGGCAACTTCCGGGTGAAGGGCGACAATCTCGAGATCTTCCCGTCGCACTATGAAGATACCGCGTGGCGCGTCTCCTTCTTCGGCGACGAGATCGAGGAGATCGTCGAATTCGATCCATTGACCGGCAAGAAAGCCGCGAGCCTCGATCGCATCCGCGTTTATGCCAACTCGCACTATGTGACTCCGGGGCCGACGCTCAAGCAAGCGATGGAGGCGATCAAACATGAGCTTGCCGAGCGGCTGAAGGAGTTGACCGCGGAAGGGCGGCTGCTGGAGGCGCAAAGGCTGGAGCAGCGCACCAATTTCGACCTCGAGATGATCGCCGCCACCGGCTCCTGCGCCGGAATCGAGAATTACTCGCGCTTCCTCACCGGCCGCTTGCCCGGCGAGCCGCCACCGACCTTGTTCGAATATCTGCCCGACAATGCGCTCCTGTTCATCGACGAGAGCCACCAGACGGTGCCGCAGATTGGCGCGATGGCGCGGGGCGACCACCGGCGGAAGATCACTCTGGCGGAGTACGGATTCCGGCTGCCGAGCTGCATCGATAACCGGCCGCTGCGCTTCAATGAGTGGGAGGCAATGCGGCCGCAGACGACCTTCGTCTCCGCCACCCCCGGTACGTGGGAGATGAATGAGACCGGGGGCGTGTTCAGCGAACAGGTGATTCGCCCGACCGGCCTCATCGACCCGCCGGTGGAGATCAAACCGGTCGAGGACCAGGTCGACGACTTGATCCACGAGGCGAAGGAGACGGCCCGCAAGGGCTACCGCACATTGGTCACGACGCTGACCAAGCGGATGGCGGAGGATTTGACCGAGTATTTGCACGAAGCAGGGCTGAAGGTCCGCTACATGCACTCGGACGTCGAGACTCTGGAGCGGATCGAGCTGATCCGGGAGCTGCGGCTAGGCGTTTACGACGTCCTGGTCGGGATCAACCTGCTGCGCGAGGGGCTGGACATTCCCGAATGCGGGCTGGTCGCGATTTTGGACGCGGACAAGGAAGGATTCCTCCGCTCCGAAACCTCGCTGATCCAGACCATCGGTCGCGCTGCCCGCAACGTCGACGGACGGGTGATCCTCTATGCCGATACGATCACGGGCTCGATCGAGCGGGCGCTGGCCGAGACCAGCCGGCGCCGCGAGAAGCAGGTTGCCTATAATCTTGAGCACGGCATCACGCCCGAAACGATCAAGCGAGACATCCACAACATCATGGCGAGCGTCGCGGCGCGCGAGGGGATTACGGTGGATACCGGCGACGAGGAGCGGCCGCACCTCATCGGACACAACCTCAAGGCCTATATCGCCGATCTCGAAGAGCGGATGCGGAAGGCCGCCGCCGATCTCGAATTCGAGGAGGCTGGGCGGCTTCGCGACGAAATCCGGCGGCTGGAGGAAGACGATCTCGGGATTCCCGATCCAGCGCGAGTCGCACCGAGGATCGGCCATTCGACCGAAGGCAAGCCAGGCACGCGAAAGGGGCGCTACGGAAAGATGACCCGCACGCGATTTGGAGGCCGAAGGGGCTAGCTCTTGCGAGCCAATTCCTTCGCCCTCACCCAGATCTGCTTCATCTCCTCGATAAAGCGCGCGCGTTCGGCATGGCGTCGGTCCAGCTCCGGCATCCGCAGAAGCGAGCTCGGGTGGACCGTCACCCAGCACTCGGAGCCGTTGCTTAGCGGGACCGGCGAGCCGCGCACCTTGCTGATGGTTACCGCTCTTCCGAGCAGCGCACGAGCAGCGGTTGCCCCGAGGGCGACAGTCACGGGTGCGCGCACCAGCTCAAGCTCATGCTGGAGCCAAAAGTTACAGGCCTTTATCTCGCCGGGATCCGGCTTGCTGTGAATGCGCCGCTTGCCGCGCGGCTCGAATTTGAAGTGCTTGACCGCATTAGTGACATAGGCCAGCGAACGGTCGACGCCCGCTTCCTCAAGCACAGAGTCGAGCAGATGGCCGGCGGGGCCGACGAAAGGCCGGCCTTCCCGGTCCTCGGCATCCCCAGGCTGCTCGCCGACGAACATCAACCTGGCATCGAGGGGACCTTCGCCGAACACGGTCTGCGTGGCATTGCGATACAGGTCGCAGCGGGTGCAGCCGCGGGCTTCCTTGAACAGCTGCTCCCACGCGGTACGCGCGTTGTTCTTCGGCTCGATGGACCGCTCGGCCTCAAGCGCAGTTCGCCTGCCTTCCATCACGGCGCTTTCTTCGCTCATCTCCAACTCACGTTCGTAGCCGCTCAATTGCTGAACGAGCGAGGCCTCAGCCGTGTTGCGTCGGAGTACCGGCAAAAGCGGATATTAAGGAACGACTGCTTCCGGGGCCGGTTATCCGGGAACGGAGAATCACATGACCGACGGTAAAGAGATCGAAGAGAAGTTCTGGAGCGAGTTGAAGGACAGCCCGTTCGTAATGCTCGGAGTGGAAGGTGAGCGGGATGGCGCGACCCAGCCGATGACCGCAGCATTCGAGGACAGCGACAGGGAGGCCGGCCAGGTGTGGTTCTTCACCGCCAAGGATCACGATCTCACCCGTGCGCTGGAAGCCTCGAACCGGGCAATCGCCGCGTATGCCGCCAAGGGCCACGACCTGTTCGCCAGCCTTCGCGGCACGCTTCGAACGGAAAACGATCGCAAGACGATCGACCGCTTGTGGAATCCATTCATCGCCGAATGGTACGAAGGGAAAGAAGACCCGAAGCTGCAACTTCTGCGTTTCGATATCGAGGACGCGAAGATCTGGATCAGCGACGTCGAGGGCTTCCTGAAGCCAGCATTCAACAAGCTGCTCGGTCGTAAACCCGAAGCGGGAATGCACGAGAAGGTGGCGGAGGTCAGCCTCTGATCAGCTGAGAGCTGCTGCCTGGTCTTGCGGCGTGTCCACCATCCTGTGGCCGATCGCGATCTTCAGCACCACGAAAGCGACGAGACCGAAGGCTGCACTGGCAACGTGGATCAGCCAGAAGGTGGTCGTCGGAAGCGAGGAGTACAGGCCGCCGACATAGCCGACCACAGCGTTCGCCGCGAAGAAGGCGAGATAGTAGAGGCCGATCACGGTCGCAGTGATCTGCTTCGGCGCAATCTTGGAGAAGAGCGCGAGGGTGATCGGGAGGATGTGCGCGAAGCCGATGCTGTTGCACAGTTCGAAACACATTGGCCAGAACATGCTGATCTTGCCACCTGCGGGTTGCGTCAGCGCACCCATGAACAGGCACAAGCCCCCGGCGACAGTGAAGATGCTGCCGATGATCATCTTGCTGATCTCGTCCGGCTCGCGGCGATGCGTTCCCCACCACTTCCAGAAGAGCGCTACGAGCACGAGGAAGGTGACGCTTACGATCGAATCGATCGTGATGAGCCAGCTGCTCGGGAAGGTGAAGCTGAAGAGCTTCAGGTTGAAATGCTGGTCACCCCAGGTGAGGTAGGCGTTGAAGATTTCCTGATTGGTGAGCAGCGCCACCGCGAGCACCGGAATGAGGATCACCAGGTAAACGACGGACATCCAGTCGTCGTGGCTGAGAGGCTGTTTCGGCGCGTCATCGCCCGTTCGGATTGGCCGCTCCTCGCGCCCAAGATACCGCCGGCCAGCCATGTAAATGAAGAGCCCGAGGACCATCACCACACCCGCGCAACCGAAGCCGTAATCCCATCCCACCCGCTGGCCGAGAGTACCGGAAACCAGCGGGGCGGCGATGACGCTGAAGTTGATGAAAATGTAGAAGATCTGGAACGCCATTGCCCGGCGCAAATCATTCGGCCCATAAAGTGAGCCCACCTGAGTCGCGATGTTACCCTTGAACGCGCCGACGCCAAGCAGCAGGAACAGCAGGGCGAAGATAAAGGCCGATTGGACGGCCATCAGGAAGTGGCCGATGGCCATCAGCACTCCGCCGACAATCAGCGTCAAATCGCGTCCGAGCCACTTGTCGGCAATGATTCCGCCGGCGATCGGGGTGAGATAGACACCCGCTGTGTAGGTCCCAAAAATAGCCGAGGCGAGCGGCTGGCCGGAGAGGCCGTGATAGATGTGCGCCTGCAGCCAATCGAGACCGACGACACGACCCATTCGCTCCGGGACCAACAGGTAATTGACCATGTACAGGATGAGCAGCGTTTGCATCGAATAATAGGAAAAGCGCTCGCACGCCTCGGTGAAGCCGAGGAAGCCGAGCCCTTTCGGATGGCCCAGGAATGCGCGGTCGTCTTTCGTCCCGACTTCATAGTCGGGTGTCGCATCGGCAACGGTCATAATCTCTCCCCTTCAGGTCAGGGGGTTAGCAGATGGGGAGGAGCGCGCAAATCGAGCTGCGGGTTCCCGCAACCCGATGTTAACCGCAGCGGGAGAGACTGGCGCACATGATCCCGATGCGCACCAGTTCGGTCTTCAAGAGCCGGTGGATGGCCCTGCTGTGGGCCGCCGGAATCCTTTGGGCGGCCGCCGATTTCGTCGGATCGCCCGATCAGTCGGCGGCGGCCAACCAGGCCGATGCCAATCAGGTAGCGAACTCCGCCGACTGAGAGAGCTCAGGCGCTTTCGCCGCCCTCTTCGGTCTCGAAGATGGACTCCAACGCATCCGCCTTCGCAGAGAGACGAACCGTATCACCCTCGACTTCGGCGACGAGGCCCTTGGGGATGAAATGATGGTGCCCCTCGTGGCTGCCGACGCCGGCGCTGCTGCTATCCCGGGTGAGCTTGATTCGGTCACCTTCGACATGATCGACCTTGCCGACGGGCGCGCCTTCGGCGTCGATCACCTGCATATGCTCACGAATCTCGTCGAAACGGCTCATTGTCTGTCCTCCTAAGGTTTCTGTGTCTTCACGTTCGAACTCAGATCCATTTTATAGATGTGCCACTGCCGTTGCTCGGCGGTGGAACCGGGAACGTCGTTCACCCGCCGCAAAGTCACCGGCCCTGTGACGGTGTAGGGCGATCCGTCCGCTCTCTCTCCGGTGAGGGTTAGCTGGACTGTGCTGTACAGCGACCCCGCTGCCCCCTCGACGGGCCCGATCTTGCCTATAGCGGCATGGATAGTCTTGTAGCTCGACAGGCGATTCTCGAACTGCGCCTTTGTCAGGTTCATCGACGGGTCGAGATAGCTGTACGCCTGATCGAACTTATGTGCCTGGAGTAGCGAGGCATAGCGAGCGACAAAGGCCGCCGGTGACGTATGAGCGCCGGGTTCCGCTGCGGGCGGCGGCGGCGCGGGTGCTCGGGCTTGCGAAGTGTCGGCCGCCTGGGGCTCGTTCCTGGGCTGCAACGCGGCCTTCGAAACGACCATGCCACTTTGGCTGGCGTTCGCTGGACTGGCCTGCTCGGTCTGGGACGCAGTCGTTCGCTCGCAGGCCGAAAGACCTACAGCGAGCGCGACCGGCAGAAGCAACAGGCGCAGTGTCCCCGTCATCTTCCATCAGAACGCGTGAGGGCAGGAATGTTCCGAAAACTGCGGCGGAACCGGCTGGAGCAGCGTTCGTTCGTTACGCAACTCAAACAGGCAGGAGGTTCTTGTGGCGGACCCTGATCGTGACACCGACACCGAACGCACCACCGTTGTCGAGACAGGCGGTGGTGGCGGTGGCGGTGGAATAATTGCCGTTGTAGTCCTGATTATCGTCGTTCTGGTGCTTCTCTGGGTATTCCGGGCACAGCTCGGCTTCGGCCACAGCAATTCGGTGATCCCGAGCACCGTCAACGTGAACGTCAACCAGACTTGATCCGGGACGGGCGACTCCCTCCGCCCTTCCGCTCACGCATGCGGTAGGCGAGTCCCGCATGCGACGGGCGCAGCTCCCCCCGAGCTGCGCCCGTTTGAGTTTGTGTGGCCGCGGCGGTAACTCGCACGAATGAGCGACACGCTCCGCTACATGACCGGGTTCGGAAGTCACTTCGAAAGCGAAGCAATCGAAAGTGCGCTCCCGAAAGGCCGGAATTCCCCGCAACGCCCGCCGTTCGGGCTCTACACGGAGCAGTTGTCAGGCACCGCCTTTACAACATCGCGCCCTGAAAACCGGCGAAGCTGGCTGTATCGGATTCGCCCCACCGCCGATCACCGGCGGTTCGAGCGGTACGATGGGGCGCGATTGTTCGCCGCTCATCCAGAGGACGCGCCCCTCCCCCCCAACCGGCTGCGCTGGGATCCGCTGAGCGAAATCGGGGAAGACACAGACTTCATCGATGGCCTTGTCACCATGCTTCATGCGCGCGAGCCGGAAGCGCTCGAAGGTTGTGCCATGCACCTCTATCGCGCGACCCGAAGCATGGACCGGCGCGTGTTCAGCAACGCGGATGGCGAAATGCTGATCATCCCGCAGCTGGGCGGCCTCACAATCGACACCGAGCTTGGAAGGCTGGAATTCCAGCCGGGCTGGGTCGGACTGGTGCCGCGCGGCATGAAATTCCGGGTGAAGTTGAACAGCAGCGAAGCGCGCGGCTATGTGGCGGAGAATTACGGACTCCCGTTTCGCCTCCCGGAACTGGGGCCGATCGGAAGCAACGGCCTCGCCAATGCGCGGGATTTCGAAACGCCGGTCGCCGCCTTCGAGGACAGTGACGAACCGACGCAGTTCGTGCAGAAGTATCTCGGTCACCTGTGGACGACCGAGCTCGACCGCTCACCCCTCGATGTCGTTGCCTGGCACGGCAATTACGTGCCCTGGCGCTACGAATTGGCACGTTTCAACACGATCGGCACCGTCAGCTTCGATCATCCCGACCCGTCGATCTTCACCGTCCTGACCAGCCCAAGTGCGATCCCGGGCCGAGCCAACGCCGACTTCGTCATCTTCCCGCCGCGTTGGATGGTCGCCGAGGACACGTTCCGCCCGCCATGGTTCCACCGCAACGTGATGAGCGAGGCGATGGGGCTGATCCACGGCGCATATGATGCGAAAGCCGAGGGTTTCCGGCCCGGGGGCCTATCGCTGCACAATCTGATGAGCGGTCACGGCCCCGACGTAGAAAGCTGGCGCAAGGCAAGCGAAGCCGAACTCAAACCTGCGAAGATCGAGGGCACGATGGCTTTCATGGTCGAAACCTGCTGGCCCTATCGCCCCACTCGTTTCGCGCTCGACCACGCGCAGCTGGATTACGACCGATCGTGGCAGGGCTTTCCGAAGGCGAAGCTGCCATGATCGACCACACACACGATCCGGCGCTCGTCAGCTGGGTCGAAGGCGCAGAGCCCGGCAGCGACTTCCCGGTGCAGAACCTGCCGCTCGGAATCTTCTCGACCAGCGTTGTCGATCGCCGGCCGGGCGTGGCAATCGGCCATTACATCCTCGATCTCGACGGAGCGGCCGACCTGCTCGACCCCGACTGGGCGATGGATCTGTCGATGCCGGTGCTCAATGCGTGGCTGTCGCGGCCTTCGGCGGACCACAGAGCGCTCCGGAAGCGCCTTTCCGAGCTTCTGACCGAGGAGCGATATCGGGCGGAAATCGAACCCAGCTTGATCGGCCAGTCGGAGGCCGAGATGCACCTGTCATGCGTCATCGCCGACTACACCGATTTCTATGTCGGCATTCACCACGCGACCAATGTCGGCAAGCAGTTCCGGCCCGACAATCCGCTGCTTCCGAACTACAAATACGTGCCGGTCGGCTATCACGGCCGGGCGAGTTCTGTGCGCGTTTCCGGAGAGCCGGTGATCCGTCCCTCGGGCCAGCGCAAAGCTCCTGATGCGGATGCCCCCGAACATGGACCAAGCCGGCGTCTGGATTATGAGCTGGAGCTTGGGTTGTGGGTCGGACGAGGCAATGATCTCGGCCAGCCGATCCCGATCGGCGAGGCCGAGGATCACATCGCCGGCTGGTGCCTTTTGAACGACTGGTCGGCGCGCGATCTCCAAACCTGGGAGTACCAGCCGCTGGGGCCCTTCCTCGCCAAGAACTTCCTGACCAGCGTCAGTCCGTGGGTGATCACCAGCGAAGCGCTTGAGCCGTTCCGCCGACCGATGGCGCCGCGTCCAGACGGCGATCCTGACCCCCTGCCCTATCTCGCCGGCGGCGACGCTTATTCGATACAGCTGGAGGCGACTCTCTCGACGGCGGTGATGCGGGAACGCAGAGTCGCTCCGCACGTGCTTTCACGCGGCAATGCCGCGGCCGCGATGTACTGGAACCCGGCGCAGATCGTGACGCATCACGCATCGAACGGCTGCAATCTTCAGCCGGGGGACCTGATCGGGACTGGAACACTGTCGGCCGACAGCGACAGCGGCCTCGGCTCTCTCCTCGAGATCAGCCGCGGCGGCAAGCAGCCGATCCAGCTTCCTACCGGCGAAACTCGAAGGTTCCTGGAAAATGGCGACGAAATCACCCTTCGCGCCTGGTGCGAAGCCGAAGGCGCGGTCCGCATTGGCTTTGGAGAATGTGTCGGACGTGTCGTCGCCTAATCCACCTCCAGTCGAAAATTCCGAGGAGAGCAACGGTTGCGCCGTGCTAGCTCGTGATTAAGCTCCCACGGAATCCCGGAGATATGACCCCATGCAGAAATTGCCGCGACTGACCTTTCTGCTTGCCAGCGTATCAGTGCTGGCAGCGTGCGCGACGGCACCCCGAACGGCTGCCCCTCCTCTGCCGCCGCAGACGGCTGCGGCAGTCGTTGCACCTGTAGCGCCTCAAGAGCCGCAGGCCGCGCCGCTCAGTGCGCTCGTGCAGGACGTCAACATACCGCACACGGAATTCCACCTAGCAAACGGCCTGACGGTGATCGTTCACGAGGATCACAAGGCGCCGGTGGTCGCGGTCAGCGCCTGGTACAATGTCGGATCGAAGGACGAGCCGCCCACCAAGGACGGCTATGCGCATCTGTTCGAGCATCTGATGTTCACCGGCTCCGACAATCTGCCAGGCGACTATTTCAAATACCTCCAGCAGCTCGGCGCCACCGATTACAACGGCACCACCTGGTTCGACCGAACCAACTATTTCGAGACGGTGCCCAAGGCAGCGCTCGAAAAGGCGCTGTTCATGGAAAGCGACCGGATGGGCTATCTGCTCGGATCGCTGAACCAGAAAAGGCTCGATGCGCAGCGCGCCGTCGTCGAGAACGAGAAACGGCAAGATGACAATCAGCCGGGAGGCCTCGTCCAGTACGAGCTGCTGGCCGACCTTTTCCCGCCGGGACACCCCTATCATCACCCGACCATCGGCTCGATTCCGGATCTCGACAAAGCGACTCTTGCCGATGTGAAGGAGTGGTTCATCAACCACTACGGTCCCAACAATGCGGTGCTGGTTCTGGCGGGCGACGTGACTCCTGCCGAGGCGCGGCCCCTTGTGGAGAAATATTTCGGACCGATCGCAAAAGGGCCGGTCAATGTGCCTGCTGCGGCTGATGTGCCGACGCTCGCGGCGCCCAAGACGGTGGTGATGAAGGATCGCGTTGCGGCCGTGCAGCTGCAGCGGGACTGGGCGGTTCCGGGCATGACCGATATCCACGACATGGCGGCGCTCGACCTTGGCTCCTCGATCCTCGGCGGCCTTGCGAGCTCGCGGTTGGACCAGGCCCTGGTGCGCCAGGAGAAGTTGGCGGTCTCCGTCAGCGCCAGCCTTCAGCCGTTCCAGCGGATCAGCCTGTTCGAGATCGACGCTTCGGTGAAGCCGGGAGTCGATCCCGCGCTTGTCGACAAGAGGATCAGCGAAATCCTGGCCGACTTCATCGCCAATGGGCCGACTGCCGACGAGGTCCAGCGCGCCGCCACCGACGAGGTCAGCGGACGGATTCACGGTCTCGAAAAAGTGGGCGGCCAAGGCGGCAAGGCTGTGGCGCTAGCGGAAGGCCAGCTGCTCGCCGGAGACTCGGACTATTACAAGAAATCGCTCGGCGCGTACGCATCCATGACTCCGGCGGACATCAAGGCGGCGATGCAGCGCTGGATCACGCGGCCGGCGGTGGAAATCACGGTCGAGCCGGGCGACCGACCACCCTACCAGGAATCAACCTACAAGCCTTCCGGTAAGAGCGCCGACCTCAAGATCCCGATCGTCAAGCGCGAAATCCCGCCGATCGGCGAGCCAGAACCGCTGCATTTCCCGGCAATCCAGCACGCGACTCTGTCGAATGGAATGAAGGTCGAATATGCGCAGCGGACGGCGGTGCCCGTTACGCTCGTCAGCCTCTCCTTCGACGCCGGCTATTCGGCCGATGCGCCGAATGCCCGGGGCCTGCAGAACTTCACTATGGACCTGGTCGACCAGGGTGCGGCGGGACTAACGGCGCAGCAGATTGCCGAGCGGCAGGAGCGGCTCGGCGCCGCCATTTCGGCCGATGGAGGGGCCGACCGCAGCCAGATCGGTCTTTCCGCGCTTTCCACCAATCTCGCGCCGTCGCTCGACCTTCTGGCCGACGTCACGGAGCGCCCAACCTTCGATCCCAACGAGATCGAGCGCGTTCGGGCGCAGGAGCTGACCGCAATCGCCGAACAGCAGAAGGACCCGGACGGAATTGCGGCCCGGGCGCTTCCTCCGCTGCTGTACGGTGCGGATTACCCTTACGGAACGACGGCAGCGGGCGATCCCAATGCGGTGAAGGGATTCACACGCGCGGACATCGTCAATTTTCAGCAGCGCTGGTTGCGGCCGGACAATGCGGAAATCTTCGTCGTCTCCGACCGGCCGCTGACGGAAATCCTGCCGATGCTCGATCAGCGGTTCGGCCGTTGGACTGCACCTGCGGTTCCAAAGGGCGAGAAGCAGTTCCCGGCTGCGCCGCCTCAGCAATCGAAGGAACAGATCATCCTCATTGACCGCCCGGGGTCCCCGCAGTCGGTCATCGCCGGCGGCGAACTCACGCAAATCAATCCGGAAGGGCCGATGGCGGCGATCACCGCTGCTAATGACGTGCTCGGCGGAAGCTTCCTTTCGCGGATGAACATGGATGTGCGCGAAACGAAGGGCTGGTCCTACGGAGTCAGCGGCGGAGTTTCGCTGCACCAGAAAATCGCGCCCTATGTCGTCAGTGCTCCGGTCCAGGCCGACCGGACTGGCGACGCGATCGCGGCGATCCGCTCGGACATGCGCGACTTCCTGACCACCAAGCCGGTGACGGACGAGGAGGTCAAGCGGACGATCACGAACCTGACCGATGCGCTTCCCGGAGAATTCGAGACCGCGGGATCGGTGCTCAGCGCAATGCAAAGTCAGGCGCTTCTGAACCGGCCGGACAATTACTACGAGCTTCTGCAGCGCCAGTACGAGGGACTAACGAAAGCCCACCTGGACGCTGCGCTTCGCGGGGTTGTGAACCCGGACGGCTTCGTCTGGGTGGTTGTCGGGGATGCTGCGAAGGTGAAGCCGCAGCTGGAGAAGCTCGGGATTCCGATACAGGAAATGCAGCCGCGGTAACTGCTGTGGGAACGTTGATCCGGCCCGGGACTTACCTTCCGGCGTGAACGTTCAGACCCGCCCTACGGAGATACAAAAGCAGGACGGCCTGCCGGTGCCGAGGCGATACTGGTCGGCCGCCGCCATCTGGCTCGCGCTGACCATGGCGGTGCTCGACGGGACGATCATGAACGTCGCCGTGCCGATAATCGGGCGCGAGCTCGGGGCCACGCCGGCAACATCTGTGTGGGTAATCAACGCCTATCAGCTGACAATCACGATCCTGCTTTTGCCGTTCGCCGCCCTCGGTGACCGGATCGGTTACCGGCGCATATACATACCGGCCCTGGTGCTTTTCACTCTGGGATCGTTGGGATCGGCGATGTCGAGCAGTCTGACCGCCCTCATCGGTGCCCGCATTTTTCAAGGGGTTGGAGCCGCAGGGATCATGAGCATGAACGCCGCTTTGGTGCGGCTGACCTGGCCCGCCAACCGGCTCGGCCGCGGCATGGGCTACAACGCGATGATCCTGTCCGCTTCGGCAGCCGCAGGGCCGACGCTCGCCGCGATCATTCTCAGCGTCGCCCGCTGGCCGTGGCTGTTCCTGATCAACCTCCCGCTCGGTGTCGCTGCCGTGGCCATCGGAATGCGCTGCCTTCCGAGCGCCCGTGGCGAGAGCGAGGGCTTCGATTGGGTGTCGGCACTCCTCAGCGCCTTGATGATGGGTCTCGTCGTCTATGGCGCCGATGAATATGCGCGAACCCAGTCGCCGGTCATCCTTGGGGTGATCGCGGCGGGAATAGTCGCCGGTGCGCTGCTGATCTGGCGCGAATGGAGTGAGCCCGCGCCCTTGATCCCGCTGGACCTTCTCAAGATCCCGATCTTTTCGATCTCCATCCTGACCTCCATCGTCTCCTTCGCCGGTCAGATGCTGGCCTATGTCACACTGCCGTTTCTGTTCGAATCGGTGCTCGGCCGCAGCGTTCTCGAGACGGGATTCCTGATGACTCCGTGGCCGCTTGCGCTGGGCGTTGTCGCGCCGTTCGCCGGACGCCTCGCCGATCGCTATCCGGCGGGACTGCTGGGCGGCATCGGCCTGGGTGTGATGGCGGTCGGGCTGTTCCTGCTGTCGCGGTTGGGGAGCCATCCCGACACGCTGCAAATCGCGTGGCGGATGGCGGTGTGCGGCGCCGGGTTCGGCTTCTTCCAATCACCGAACAACCGGACCATGATCGTCGCAGCCCCACGCCACCGTTCAGGCGCGGCTGGCGGAATGTTGGCGACGGCGCGGCTTCTTGGGCAGACTTCGGGCGCGGTGGCAGTAGCGGCCGCATTTCACCTGTTCGGCGTGAGGGTGGGCCCGGAGCTGCTGTTCGCTGCGGCAATCGCGGCGGCGCTTGCCGCGCTCATCAGCCTGACTCGGCTGCGCACCGGTACCCGCCGGCATTGGAATTCCGTCGAGCCGATGGTCGGCTAAAGCTTCACTCGCGTGACGTGGCCCATCTTCCGGCCCGGACGCGGCTCGCCCTTGCCGTAAAGGTGCACATGCGCTCCGGCCTCGGCGACCAACTGAGGCCACGCGTTCACGTCCTCTCCAAGCAGATTTTCCATCGTCGACGCGCCTGTGCGACTAGTGATCCCTAGCGGCAGGCCGCAGACCGCCCGGATGTGCTGCTCGAACTGCGAGGTGACGGCACCCTCGATGGTCCAGTGGCCGCTGTTGTGCACCCGCGGCGCGATTTCGTTGACCAGCGGACCTTCCGCGGTGGCGAAGAATTCCACTGTCAGCACGCCGATATGATCCAGGGCATCGGCGATTGCGGTGGCTACGCGAACCGCCTCGGCCGCGTGACGCTCAACCCAGCCACCCGCCGGGACGGTCGAACGTCTCAGAATCCCATTGTCGTGTTCGTTCTGCGGCAGGTCCCAGACGGCGGTGCCTCCGTCTTCGGCGCGAGCAAGAATCACCGAGAATTCGCACTCGAAATCGACGCGCGCCTCGGCGATCGCAGGTTGCCGCCCGATTTGCTCCCATGCAGCGACAGCCGAAGCCGGCTCGATTGCCCAAGCCTGCCCTTTGCCGTCATATCCGTAGCGACGCGTTTTCAGGACCAGGGGGGTGCCGAGCCGTTCCTCCGCCTGCCAGGCATCGGCTTCGCTGTCGATCCGCAGCCAGGGGCCAGCCTTAGCGCCCGCCTTCTCGATGAATTCCTTTTCGAGCGCCCGCTCCTGCCCAATCTCCAGCGATCGGAGCGAAGGCCGAAGCTTGTCCGCAATCGCTCCCAGCGCCCCGGTCGCAATATTCTCGAATTCGTACGTCACGACATCGCACTGTGCCGCAAACCGGCGAAGAGCCTCGGCATCCAGATAATCGCCCCGAGTGAACTTCCAGCTCACCGCAACCGCGGGAGGGTCGGCCTCCGGAGCGAAGACGTGGCAGCGGTAACCAAGCTGGGCTGCGGCGACGGCAAGCATCCGTCCGAGCTGCCCGCCCCCGAGAATACCGATCGTCGAACCCGGCGGGATCGTCATTCGGGAGTTTCGGCCACCGAAGCCGTCTGCTCCGACCGATGCCGCTCCAGTCGCTCGGCAAGCGCCGCATCGCCGGTGGCCAGGATCGACGCAGCGAGCAAAGCCGCGTTGATAGCCCCTGCTTTACCGATCGCCAGAGTGCCGACCGGAACTCCCGCCGGCATCTGCACAATCGACAGCAGGCTATCCATGCCCTTGAGCGATTGGCTCTCAACCGGCACCCCGAGCACCGGCAGGCTGGTCATCGACGCCGTCATGCCCGGCAGGTGTGCGGCGCCGCCGGCGCCGGCGATGATCACCTTCAGACCCCGGTCCTTGGCGCCATGCGCATAATCATACAGCCGCTTGGGTGTCCGGTGCGCGGAAACGACCTTGGCCTCATGAGGTACGCCCAGCTTGTCCAGCATCTCGGCGGCATGGCGCATCGTCTCCCAGTCGGACTTGCTGCCCATGATGATCCCGACCTGGGGCTCAGCCAACGCCATTCACTCCGGATAAAATCGTCGAAGCGCTGTCGTTTAGGAAGATGTGTCCCATGCTGCAACGCCGCTGATCGTTGGGATTTTCCAGGATTTCGAATCAGGGTATGTCAGCAATCGTGATCGGGGGCCGCGTAAATGGACGATCAAATAGTTAGTTTGTCGGATGCCGAGGCGCTGGTCGGTGAGATCAAGCGTCTGCGGGCGAAGGTTATCGCCCTCGAGGAACGCGTTCGTCAGCTCGACCAGCTTGCCCATTGCGACCCCCTCATCGGCCTTCCGAATCGGAGAAGCTTCCTCGAGCGACTCGAAGCGATGATCGCCTCCGTCGAGCGCTATGGCGATCCAGCCGCGATGCTGTTCGTCGATCTCGACGGGCTCAAGCGGATCAACGACCAGTTCGGCCACAAGGCGGGCGACCAGGCGCTGATCGAGGTGTCGGAAATGCTCGTCTCAACTGTCCGCAAATCGGATTTCGTCGCGCGTCTCGGTGGCGACGAATTCGGGGTGCTCCTCGAACGGGCAGACGAACAGGGCGCTTGGGAAATGGCGCTGCGGATCGTCGAGACGGTCACGCAATCGCAATTCTGCTTCGAGGGCAATACCCTGCCGCTTAGCGTCGCCGTGGGTGTCGGCACCATCGCGCCCGGCGACGATCCGCAATCGGTCATCGATCGCGCCGACAAGGAAATGTACCGGGTGAAGGCCGCCTAACCCGCCGACCAGAGGCTAATGGTCGGCCGATTGCTCTTTCGCCTCGGCGTCCTTGTAGAGGTCATAGTCGCTCGGGCCATTGCTGAACGCCTCGCGCCAGTCCTCACCCTTGATCGCCTTGACCACGGCCGTTGCTACTCTGATGGCCGGTTCCATGACCGGGATCGCTCCGCCAGGAGCACCGGGAGTGCCCGGGCTAAATGTGGCGGCGGAAGCCTGGACGTTCGCCATCTGCCCGGATCGGGGGGTTGGATCTTCGGTCTGCGCCTTCTCCCGGAAAAATCGCCTCATCGTGGGGTCGATCCGGTACCGGCTGCTGCCGCTTCGCTCTCCGCAAACGACGATGGTGTCCGGCGCGGTCGACCTGCACGTCTCATCGGGTTTGTTCGCTTGCGCCGAATTTGCACTTGTGGTCGGCGGAGCTGCGGGCGGCGCGGCAACCGCTGCCGCAGCCGAAATCAGCGCCAATGCGCCAAATGCTCGAACCCGGAGCATTCCGCTTGAATACCAGAATTGCAGGCGCGCCACCACCGGCGCAATGCCGCGGCGGAGGCAGGTTTAGCGCTCGCTCAGATAATAGCTGTCCCGGACCGACAGGTCGTCGGCGAGTTCATAAACGAGCGGCTGCCCGGTCGGGATCTCGACCCCGACGATATCATCGTCGCCGATATTCGACAGATGCTTCACCAGCGCGCGGATGGAATTGCCGTGGGCCGCGATCAGCACCCGCTCACCGCTGCGCAATGCGGGAGCGATCGCTTCTTCCCAATAGGGTAGCACACGCTCGATCGTGTCCTTGAGGCTCTCGGTCTCCGGTACATCGATTCCGGCATAGCGGCGATCGGCGCTGACGTCCCACTGGCTTCCCCGCTCGAGCGGCGGCGGCGGAACGTCGAACGACCGGCGCCAGATCTTGACCTGCTCGTCACCGACCTTCTCGCGCATCTCCTGCTTGTTGAGGCCGGTGAGCCCACCGTAATGACGTTCGTTCAGCCGCCAGTCCTTGCGAATCGGGAGCCACAACCGGCCCATCGATTCCAGCGCGAGGTCTAGAGTCTTGATCGCGCGCGTCAGCAGGCTGGTGAAGCAGATGTCGAAATCGAGCCCGCGTTCCTTCATCAGCGTGCCGGCGGCGACCGCCTCCTCGATGCCCTGCTCCGAAAGGCTGACGTCCCACCAGCCGGTGAAGCGATTTTCCAGATTCCATTGTGACTGACCGTGACGAAGAAGAACGAGGAGCGGCATCAGCGAGCTTTCTTGGCAGCTTTGAGCTCCGGCAGGATCAGCCGGAGCGATTCGAGGCAGGAATGGGCGAGGTGCTTGGACCGTTCGGGCGACCAGCCGTACACCGGGTCGGGAAGATCGAAATTGTCCTTGAAGGGCATTTCGAGTGTCATCGACACACAGCCGTAGCGTTCGGCGAGCTGGGTCGTGGACATCGACATGTTCGCCTGGCCCGGTGCAGATATTTCGTATCCCTGCCGAGTCTGGAAATCCGGCGAAACGCGCTCCAGTGTATCGCTGAACAGCTTGAACAGCCGCGCCTGGCGGTCAGTGAACGAGGGGATGCCCTCGAATCCCGCGAGGAAGTTCGCCGGGATTGCCTCGTCGCCATGAACGTCCATCGCAAAGTCGGGCGGATTGTCGTCCATCGCATTGCGGACGCAAAGCACTTCCGGGCTCTTCTCGGCCGAGGGAGCATGCCATTCGCGATTGAGGTTCACGCCGACCGCGTTGGTCCGCAGGTGCCCGCGGCGCGAGCCGTCCGGGTTCATGTTGGGCACGATCCGGAACGTGCATTGCTTGCGAAGCACCCGCGTTGTCGGGTCCTCAAGGTCGGTCAGCTTCTCCAGCGCACCTTCCATCCACCATTCGGCCATGCTCTCGCCAGGGTGCTGGCGCGCGTAGAGCCAGACGTTGAGGTCGCCGTCGCCAAGCTGAAGGCAATCCAGATCCTGTCCGTCCAGGCTCTTCCCGAGCGAGGAATAGGTTACCCTCGGAAGCGATGCGACCGACGTGACAAGGTCGTGGTGGCGCTCCATCGAGTAGGGAGCGAAATAGGCGACCCAGGCGATATCCTCTTCAGGAGTGAAGCGGATGGTGAGAACGCCGTCGGAATAGCTCGTGCCTTCGCTCCGAACCCACTCTTCGCGGTCGTAGGAAATGCACGCCCGGTAATCCGGCCAGCCGAGCGGATAGGCCGAACCCGCGCAATTGGTGATCCGGAGCGTGACCTCCCGTCCCTTGCCGCCGGCAACGCGGAAATAGAACCACTGATAGAAATCCGACATGTGGTCCTTGAGGATCTCAAGGTCGGCCCTGTCGCCGTCATGGCGAACCACCCGGATGTTGCCCGCGTCGAACGCGCTCGAAATGATGAGTGTCATCGAACCCCTTGAGTACTCGCGAGGAGGAGATGCCGTCGCTGATAGTGCCGCAAATCCGCCGACGCAAACGGGGCCACGTGACACAGGTTAATCTTTGCCGTCTCTTAACGTCTTGCGTGCAATGGCGGAACCAACTGGGAAGGTGGGGTCGCTCGTGGCGCGATTGAAAAACAAGGCTGTTACACTCGCGAGCAGCCACGTCATTACGAGCTGCGCGACTCTGGCGGCGATGCTGCTGTTCGTCGGGCTTGGGAGCCAGCTCTTGCCGACTGCGGCGGCGGGCAGATCGCTTCCGTATTCCTCCGGCGTATTGCGGGTAGCTTTCATCCTCAACATCGCCATCATCCTGTTCGGATGGCGCCGCGCAAGAGATTTGCGCGAAGCGCTGGATGCCTATGAGACCGCCGAATCCACGGCCCACCGGAATGCCAATACCGATTCCATTACCGGCCTGTGGAACAGGCGCGAGCTGATGCGATTGATTGGCGAAGCGGTGGAAGAGCGGAAAAGCGGCGTCTTGCTACTTTTGGACCTGGATCACTTCAAGCGGGTCAACGACCTGCACGGCCATTTCGTGGGAGACGAACTACTCCGTTCGGTAGCGGAGCGGCTGACCGGAATCGCCCCGCCGGACTCCTGCTGCGCTCGTATCGGCGGCGACGAATTCGCCCTTCTGATGGTGAACGTTTCCGAGGGGGAGGCTCAAGCGGTTGCCGAATCCGTGCTGGAGGGCCTGAAGACGCCGCTCGACGTGGATAATGTCCAGGCTCACGCCTCCGGCTCCATCGGCCTTGCACCCATTCAGCGCTGCTCCAGCGGTGAGTTGCTGATGCGGCACGCGGATGTCGCGCTTTACGGAGCGAAGCGAGCGGGGCGGAATTGCTTAGCCTGGTTCGACGCCAAGACCGAGCGCGAACTCGCGCAGCGGCTTCGAGAGGAAGAGGAATTGCGCCGGGCGCTGGAGAATGGCGAATTCGTGCCCTTCTTCCAGCCGCTCATCGATCTTGAGACTCGAGATGTCGTCGGCTTCGAAGCGCTTGCTCGCTGGAACTCGCCCCGCGGACTGGTCGAAGCCGAAGAATTCATCGAGATCGCCGAGAGGACCGGGCTGATTGGCCCCCTCACCTTCTCAATTCTCGAGCAATCCCTGCAGGAAGCGCGCCACTGGCCCACCGGATTGAAGCTCGCGATCAACATTTCGCCGGCACAGTTCCGGGACCTGAGGCTCGCGGAGCAGATCGCGAAGCTGCTCACGCAAAGCGGGTTCCCGGCCGGCCGGCTTGAGATTGAAATTACCGAAGGCTCGCTGCTCGAGGATCGCGATCAGGTCATCGCAACGATCACGAGCCTGAAGAACCTCGGGATGAGCATTTCGCTCGACGATTTCGGAACCGGTTACGCTTCGCTGGCTCAGGTTCGGACGCTTCCGATCGATCGGATCAAGATCGACAAGAGCTTCATCAACACGATGGTGAAAAGCGACCAGACTGCGGCGATCGTCGGCACCATCGCAAGCCTTGGCCATTCCCTCCAGGTTCCACTTACCGCCGAAGGGGTCGAGTCAGAGCAGATCCGGGAAGCGCTGAAAGAAGTCGGATGCTCCGAAGCCCAGGGCTGGTTGTTCGGCCGTGCGGTTTCCGCTGATGCGGTTCGGGCTTTCCTGTCGCGGAACAGGTCGGCTGATGCTCCGGGCTCCCCCGGCCGCGAATCTTCGAGCGTGGAGGACAGCCGTCCAGCAGCGAAGTCGGTCGGCCGTCGCAACTCGAAATGGTAGATTGATCGGCTAGCCGGCTCTAGCTTTCGCTGTTCGCGCAGAGCACATCAGCGAGGTAAAAGAGCGTCCCGGCCTTCTGCAATCGTGCGTAGGGCGACACCCTCCAGCCTTTCGACCGACAGAAGTCAGCGGCAGCCTGCCGCATTGCTTCCGCAGTTCCGGGCTGGACCGCGATTCTACTGCCGCCACGCCGCGGCGCGACGAAATACTCGCTGGACAGGCCCCTTAAAGAGCGGTCGGGCAAGTTGGCGGCTTCCGCTCCGCCGCCCGTCGACACACCGGCAGGTCCGGAGACGATTGGCGATGCAACCGGCCGCGCGGACCTGACCGTCATCACCGTCGCCGTCACCGACTGGTCGAATTGCTTGCAGCCGGTGAAAGTGTTGCCGCTGCAGAATTCCCAACTTTGGCCGGGGGGAATCTGGATGCTTTTTGCCGTGAACTCGGGAGTGATATGCTGCCACGGGCCGTAGACGGTCAGCCGGCCGCCCTCGAAATGGCCCTTGCTGAACGCGATCGCTGGTTGGCTGGTGTCGTTCTGCCCCTGCGCGATCGCAGAACCCGCCAACAAAGTTGCCGCTCCAACTATGATCAACCGCTTCATGGCGCTTCTCCCGCTTCTTGCAGGCTAGCGGACGCGTTCGGTCTCCGCTAGCCAGCGCGCATGTCCAAAATCCCAGTGCTCGTAACCGGCGGCGCCGGCTATATCGGAAGTCATGCGGTGCTCGCCCTTCTCGATGGCGGCTGGCCAGTCGCAGTTATCGACGACCTGTCAAACGGCACTCGGGAGATCGTGCCCGAGGGAGTGTCCTTCTACGAAGGTTCGATTGCTGACGGGACATTGCTCGAGCGGATCTTCGCCGAACAATCGGTCGGTGCGATCATGCATTTTGCCGGATCGATCGTGGTTCCGGAATCGGTCGAGAAGCCGCTCGATTACTATCGCAACAACACGATCGGCTCGCATTCGCTGATCTCCGCCGCGGTTCACTCCGGGGTGAAGCACATCCTATTTTCCTCGACGGCGGCGGTGTACGGCGCTCCCAAACAGGTGCCGATCGACGAGGAAGACGCCAAGCTTCCGATCAATCCGTACGGCGCGTCGAAGCTGATGACCGAGCGGATGCTCGCCGATGCGTCGGCAGCGCACGATCTGAACTATGGGGCATTGCGCTACTTCAACGTCTCCGGGGCCGATCCCGAGGGCCGATCCGGGCAGATCGGCAAGGGATCCACCCACCTCATCAAGGTGGCCGTCGAGGCGGCGGTCGGGAAGCGCGATCATGTCGATGTGTTCGGGGACGATTACCCGACGCCGGATGGAACCTGCATCCGCGATTATATCCATGTCAGCGACCTCGCCGCTGCTCACGTTCTCGCGCTCCGGCATTTGATCGAGAACGAGCATGAGAATCTCACCCTCAACTGCGGCTACGGCAAGGGCCTCTCGGTCCTGGAAGTGCTGGACGCCGTGGATCGGGTGAATGACCAACCCATTCAGCGCCAGATGAAGCCGCGACGCGCCGGCGATCCGCCCGAGCTGGTCGCTTCCAATCGCCGGCTGCTCGAAACGCTCGACTGGAAGCCCCGCTTCGCGAATATTGATACCATCGTCACTCACGCGCTCAACTGGGAGCGGAAGCTCGCCGGGAGAGCTTAATCCTGGCGAACCAGTACCGCTGTCGGCTTGCCCAGATGCTTGGCCAGCGCTTCGACACAGCTGCGATACCGGAGCCGGTGCTGTGAAATCACGCTGAAGTCGCAGCTTCGGATTGCATATCCATTGGAACGCAGCTGTTCCGCCGCTTGCCTGAGTTCGGGCTCATCAGAACTGACCTGGGCCGGCTTGAGGCCAATCACCTTGGCGAGATCGCGGGCCATTCGCGTGCCCTCATCCCGCAAGAGGACGGCGGCCCCGCGAAGCGTCGGCTCGTCGATGCAATATTCGCTGAGAAGCGCGAGATCGAACATCGCTCCGAGTGCGGCTGGCCATCCGCTGCCGGTCGCTACCGACTGGAAGTAGATGAGCGACGGATGGTTGGTGTGGCTCTGGCGAACGGTGGCGCACCAGTCGCGGCTGTCGCGCAACACGTTGATGAGTTCGTCGGTGTTTCCGATCGCCTTGAATCGCTGGAGCAAGGTGATTGCCGAAGGCGGCTCCCCCGCTGAGGTGTTGAGCTTGATGATTCCGATGTCGCGTTTGGAAACGCTGCTCTGGACCTCGAGGAGATAGGTGACCGCCATGGTCATGACCGCAAGGCCGCAAAAGCCTGCGGCAAGTATGATCCAGCGACCGAAGCCCAGGGCGTTTTCCTCGCTCACGCCGATCGTCACGATCGAACTGCCGACCGTGTAGACCGCATCCGGAACGCTCCTTAGCGGTGGCTGAAAGTGAGCGCGCATCGCATACGCCATCAGGCCAAATCCAATGGCGAGCAGCGAAATCCAGATCGTAAAGGAAAGGACCAGCACGAGGGGGGCGAAGGCTCCCGACAGGCCGTGGCGTCTGCCCCGCATCGCCTTCCACAGCGGCAGGAGGCACCATACCAGGCGCTTCGCGACGCGAAGTGATGCCCTGCTGCCACCCGGAACCACAACAGTCTCGAACACATCGGCCAGCGTCATCGAGGCGAGGATGATGCCGATTGCGAACAGGAGCGGATCGAGTATCACCGGCCGACAACGGCGCAATCGAAGCTAAGTGCCCGCGGCTGCCTGTGCCTTGACTTGCAGCCGCTCTCCCCATAGGTGAGCCGCCGGTTTAACAACCTCCCACAATCAGACACAGAGAACGAGCAGGCGCCCGGCCATGAAGATTCGCAATTCGCTAAAGTCGCTGAAGTCGCGTCACCGCGACTGCCGGGTCATCCGCCGCCGCGGCCGTACCTACGTCATCAACAAGACGAACCGCCGGTTCAAGGCGAGACAGGGCTAAGCTCCGGCTTCCCGGAAGCGCTTAAGGCCTTCTTACAAGCTGAAAAGCAACCGGAATGGACCTCGTGTCGTTCCGGCACAGGGTCCTCCTGCCACCTGAACTTGGAAATCCGGACGCAGTAAGCTCCTGACATCGCGACAATTTCGCGTGTCTGGAGAGTGCCGTGCCGTTCGAACAACATGATCACTGGAGCGCCGCTATGCTGCATATGCGCCTGGCGCTCGAGTTGCTCGATTCATCCGACGCCCCGCCAATCATTGGAGCTCGGCTCGATCAGGCGATCGACGCTCTGCAAAGGGAATTGGATCGGCTACCGCCCCGGCTTCGCGGCGAAAAGCGCGGGTAAGCAGGCTGCTGGCCCTCGGGCCACCAGATCAATGACCTCTGCCGCAGCCCCGTTCGCTCGAGCGCAAATAATATTGAGCTAGATCGCTGTACAGCGCGCGCACTTGCTCGTCATTGGCCAAAAGCTCGCCGTTCACTGCCGCGAGATAAAGAAGCTCGCATTCGCAAATCGAACCCGGCGACAAGGCCTTGCAGCTCAGCATGTCCTCTCCGCACGGGCCACGACCCTCCTGGCATTCTTCGCAGCCGGGGCATGTCGACGGGCAATTACCATTCGTGGCGGGCATAACGCGACCCTCCTCGAGTCCGGACTATGCCCGTCAGGGAGAACAAGCGGTTGCCCTTGCATCCAGAACGGCTCCTTTGCCGCCCGAAAGGCGATCCGGCACGAAAAAGCGGCGTTCGGCTACTCGGTAGTCTCGCCTTCCCACTCCTCGTGCGGGTGGCGGCGGTCGGCTTCCGCCTTGGTGGATTGTACGACCTGATCCTTGTGCTCAGGCGGACCGTAGATCGTGTAGAGACGAAGCGGCTGCGATCCGATGTTGCGGACGTTGTGGCGCGCGCCGGCCGGCACGATCACCGCATAATCGTCCTCGACCCGGTTCTCGACTCCGTCGATGTCGATTGCGCCCTCGCCTTCCTCAATGCGGAAGAACTGGTCGCGGTCGGGATGAACTTCTTCGCCGATCTCGTCACCCGGCTGGAGGGTCATCAGGACCAGCTGGAGATGGCCGCCAGTGTAGAGAACCCGCCGGAAATCCTCATTCTGCAGCGTTGCCCGCTGAATGTCGTCGCAATAACCCCGCTTCATTCCCGTCCCTTTCCTTCGCCGCGCCGGCATTTGCAGCCGCCACGCCATTCTCGTCCATCGTTGAATTCGCGGAGCCCACCTGCTGCTGGTTGGCCGGTCCCAGCGCTGCTTCAATCTGCGCTGAGGTCAGCGAATTGCCGCTCGCTGCACCCAGATTCTGGCCATCGCCGCCGCCGTTGCTGCAGGCGGCCAGCGCCACGGCAATCCCGATCAACACAATGCGCAACTCGACCGTCCTCCTTGGTTTCCGGTCAACACTCCGTCGCGGCCCGCCGTTCCACTCTAGTCTTCCGGCTTGGCAAGCTCCCGCAGGAAGCGGCGCTGCCGTGGGCGTATGTAGAGCCGCGCGATTTGGGGCCAGCGCTTCGCTGCCTCCTGCTCGATTTCGCAGACGATCCGCTCGACGTCGCCGGCCGTGATTCTGTCGTCGAAATCGACGCTGACCATGGCCGTGATCACGTCTGGGGCCGAATGAACGGTCAGCACCTCGCCGGCCTCTTCAACGCCTTCATGACTCCGCACCAGATCCCGGATATCGGCGACCAGCCTGGGATCGGCCGCCTCGCCAATCAGCAATCCCTTCGATTCGACCGCGAGCACGAGCGCGGTGAAGCCCAGGATGAGACCGATCACCACCGACGCCGCGCCGTCATAGAACGGATCCTTGGTAACCGTGGTCAGGAACACCCCGGCAGCGGCGGCAATAATCCCTGCCATGGCGGCGACGTTTTCCAGAAGTACGATGAAGGTTGGCGGGTCCTTTGATTTCTGCACCGCCTCGAACCAGCTCAAGCCTCCTTTCGCGCGGTGGAAGTCGCGGGCCGCGGCAATGGTGGACCAGCCCTCCATGAGGAAGGCGATCAGCAGCACTCCATAGGCAACCAGCGGCGAAACCGGTTCTTCCGGGCTCAAGATATGGAGGATGCCTTCGTAGACGGACACTCCGGCGCCGAGCGAAAACACCAGCACCGCGACGACGAAGCTCCAGAAATAGACTTCCCGGCCGTAGCCGAAGGGATGAAAGACATCGGGCGCCTTGCGCGATCGCTTGCGGCCGTAGACCAGAAGCAATTCGTTCACCGAGTCTACGACGCTGTGCACGCCTTCGGTCAGCATTGCCGACGAGCCGGTGATCACTGCCGCGGCAAACTTCGACACGGCGATCGCCATGTTCGCGCCGAACGCGATCCACAGGGTCGAATTATCGTGTTTTGCGGCGCTCATGAGGCGCGAAAGTTCACGAAGTTCGCAGGCCTACGCGTGCGCACGCGCGAGCCCGAGGCTGGGAAGAAGCTGCACATCGGAGATTTCAAACTGCCGGCAATCCGCATGGTTGCCCCATCGCATGCCCGCGCTGCTGTAGGACAGCCTCAAAGCCAGTTCCGCTGTGCATGCAACATGCCCTCATAGCTGTCTGGCGCCCGTGGTAGCGACGCCCGGGCAAAGACTCCGCCGAAGATCACGGCGGCAACGGCAGCCGCGCCAACCGCCCGCTCCCACCTTATCCAGCGAATGCCGTCGGACAGCAGGATCAGCGCCAGACAGGAGGCTGTCATGGGCCACAAATGGTAGCGCAGGTCGGACGCGATGCTGATTACCAGGAAGCTGGCTTCGAGGGTGATCGCCGAGGCGAGCAGTGCAAGTGCAACGCCCGCTGCGGGATCCTCCCGCCGCCGCCACGCAAGCGGCAGAAGCAGGAACGCGAGCACCGTCCAGAAGATCGGCCACCCGAGCGGCGTCGCCATTTCTTCGTCGGCCCACTGCTGCCACGTGTAGGCAAAATCGCTATCGGATCCGACCAGTCCGAGGTCGTTGGTTTCAGCATCGACCGGCGGTTCGGCGTCCTGGAGTCCTGGAGGCACAAGCCAACGCTCGGTCGAATTCCAGTGCGCCAGCCGGTGGGTGATGTAGGCCATTGGATGACGAGCGGCCGCCTGCGCGAGCTCAAGGTACAGCTTGGGCGCCGGCAGATTGCGCAGCCTTTCGGTAGCGCTGTCACAGCTGTCGGGGTCGCCCAGGGGATCCCAGAAGTACGCCTTCACACAATGACGCGCCGCGATCTGCGCGCGCTCCGAGCGCGTGAAGGGCGAAGGAGACCCGGGCGTCGCTTCGGCGATCGCGGCGAGATCGAAGATTGGCTGCACTCGCTCGATCCCGCTCGATTCGCTCCGGAAGACCGCGTGATTGACGATAGGGCTGAGCGCGAGGATCGCCGCCATCGCGGCCAAAGCAACCGCAGCCGAAGGCAGCGGCTTCTGATCCGTCGGCAACAGGAGCACCGCGAGCGGGACAGTCGCGAACGCCGCGTTGCCGCGGAGCAGGGTCGCGTAACCGATAAGGATTACCGCCGCGGCCGTTGCCAACCATGGAACCGCGCGGTCGCTCAGTTGGAACCAGACTAGCAGCCCGACCGCGCCCAGTAGCGCACCCAGCATCTGCGAGTCCTTGAGGAGCACCATCTGCCAGCCGAGCAGGAGCGGCGACAGTGCAAGAAGGGTGACGAATATCGCTGCCCACCACCGGCCAGTTCGAACCAGAGCGGCAACCAGAAGCCCGAAGCCGATCGCGTAGAGGGCCACCTGGAGCACGAACATCGGCGCCGTGCCAGGGCCGAGCTGATGAAGCAGCTGCCACAGCCGCACCATCACCGGCGGATGCCAGTCGTCCACTTCAGCGCCGAGTACCTGCCGGTATTGTGCGAGCGTATCGTACATGGGCACGCCCGGCCAAAAAAAGTGCCGCGCGAAAGCAAGAATGACCAGGGCGACCACCGCACCCGCGGCAAGCGCGACCCAAGCCCGGCGAGTCTCCGCCGATGGAATCAAATATGGATGACCCGGCCGAACGCGGCGAGGACGCTCTCGTGCATCATTTCGCTCAGCGTCGGATGCGGGAAGACGGTGTTGATGAAGTCCGTCTCGACCAGCTCGGCGGTCTTGCCGATCGTGTAGCCCTGGATCAGCTCCGTCACCTCCGCGCCGATCATGTGCGCGCCGAGAAGCTCGCCGGTCTTGGCATCGAAAACGGTTTTCACGAAACCGTCGGTTTCACCGAGAGCGATGGCCTTGCCATTTCCGATGAACGGGAATTTGCCGACCTTCACTTCATAGCCCTTTTCCTTGGCGGCGGCTTCGGTGAGCCCGACCGACGCGACCTGCGGGCGGCAATAGGTGCAGCCGGGGATGTTCTTGGGATCGGTGGCGTGCGGGTGAGCGTCCTTGTTGCCCAGCTCCTCGGCGATGGCTTCGGCGGCGGTGACGCCCTCGTGGCTCGCCTTGTGCGCCAGCCACGGCGGAGCGGTGACGTCGCCGATCGCCCAGATTCCGGCGACGTTGGTTCGACAGTGCATGTCAGTGACGATGTGGCCGCGGTTGGTCTCGACCCCCAGTTGCTCGAGTCCGATATTTTCCGTGTTCGGGGCGATCCCGACAGCAACGATGGCATGGCTGAACTTGTGCTCGGCCGACTTGCCATCGCTAGTCTTGATGACCGCAGTGACGCCGCCGGCGTCCGCCTTCAGGCTTTCCACCCCAGCTTTGGTGTGGAGGTTCATCCCCTGTTTGGTCAGCGATTTGGCCAGCGCCTCCGACACCTCCGCATCCTCGACCGGGACGATTCGGTCGAGCATTTCAACGACCGTCACCTTGGCGCCCAGTTCTGCGTAGAAGCTTGCGAACTCGATCCCGATCGCGCCGGAGCCGATCACCAGCAGATCCTTCGGCATTTCCGGCGGAGTCATTGCTGCGCGGTAGGTCCAGATGCGCTTTCCGTCGGACTTGGCGAATGGAAGCTCGCGAGCGCGGGCGCCGGTGGCGACGATGATGTGTTTCGCCTGCAGCTCGGTCCTCTTGCCGTCAGCACCGGCGACCGACAGCTTGCCCTTGGCGGTGAGCTTGCCCTCTCCCATCACCACCGTGATCTTGTTCTTCTTCATCAGGTGAGTGACGCCCTGATTGAGCTGCTTGGCGACGGCGCGGCTGCGCTGCACCACCTTGCCGAGATCGAAACCGAACTGCGCGGCGGAGAGGCCGTAGGAATCGGCATGTTTTACCAGGTGGAAGACCTCGGCCGATCGGAGCAGAGCCTTGGTCGGGATGCAGCCCCAGTTGAGGCAGATTCCGCCAAGGCTCTCGCGCTCGACGATCGCCGTCTTCAGCCCAAGCTGGGCGGCGCGGATCGCGGCGACATAGCCGCCCGGGCCCGACCCAAGAACGACGACGTCATACTGATCGGCCATTGATGATTCTCCGGTTGCGGTCGTCCCGCTCGTGCCGCTCCCTTATTCAATTGCGGGGCAATGGCAAATCGGACGCGGCTCGCCGATTTTCGTAACCGTTTCATCAGAGCTGTGCGTTATTGAAGGCCCCATGAGCAGTTCGACCCTCGCCAGATATCTGAGCCCGTGGAGCTTCCGCAGAGACCGGGAGAATGCCGAGCGCATGCAGGCCATTCGCGAACGCGATGGCGAGACCTGCCGCCGCTGCCGCCGCCCGCTGCGGTTCGACCTTCCGCGAGGGCATGAAAGGGCGCCGAAGATCGAGAACATCGGGCCGCAAATCGAGGGGGAGCCGGTGGCGCTCGACAACCTGTGCCTCACTCATGGCCGCTGCAACGCCGAGCCGGCTGACATGACGTTGGAGGTGAAGGAGCGAGCGCGGCGCAAGAACGAGGCCGAGCTGTTCGCCACTGCCCGCGAAAAGCGGCGGGCCTGAAGTAACCCTATGGTTACCATCGTTCGGTAGGTTTTCGGCCGTGGGAAAAGACTGGACGCCTAGAAAGCAAACCGTCGAGCTGGAGGAGGTGGCGACGCCGCCCTCGAAAATTCGTCGCGTGCCCGCTTCGCAACCCGGCTCTCGAATTCGCCGCGAGCCGATGCCGGAGACCAGGCCGCTGCCCGGATTTCTTGGCAGGATCGACTGGAACTCGCGCGAGATGGAAATCGCCCTTGCGATCGGCGGGATGGTGCTGTTCGCGCTCGCGATCGACGCCCTGTCGATCGGAATCAGCGCGATTTACAAATAGTTAGCCAGCCGCAGCAGGCTTGGCAGAAGGCGTGTCGCTGGCGATAGAGCGCCAGAGTTTCATGCCCCCGTCACCCTGCCGCTTGAAGATCGCGACCCAGTTGCCGGTTTCCCTGGTGACGCTGTTATCCGGGTTGGTCACGGTGAACGTGTAGGGCGCCTCATAGATGCCGAGGTCGCCGGCCTTGGAAACGGTCACCTTTCCCTCCCCCAGCTTCCAGTCGACGTGGCCCGCCGCGGCCTGCGACTTCATCGCCGCCTCATCCGCCGCCGCCCCGACCGTGTTGGGCGAGCCATGATAGATTCCGACATAGTCCGGGGCATCATATGCGGCCGCCGCGTGGGCATCCTGCGCATTGTAGGCGGCGACGACCCCGAGCGCGGCCTTGCGCACTTCGTCCGCGGTCCCCGAACTACCCTGCCCCGAGCAGCCCGACAGCGCCGTAGCTGCGGCCAATAGCAACGCCGATTTGCGATCAATCATCCCGAATTCTCCCCTAATGAATTTCCGTTGTCGTGCAGCGATCGTCAAGACGCACTCGCAAGTCAGTCGCCCACACGACATTCGGCGGGACTCCAGCCGCTTCCAATGCTAAGCAAGCAACGGGGAAAAAATCGGGGGAATGTGCGATGCCGTATCCGCGCGCGCCTTATTACATGCTGGCCTTGATCGGCGTGATCGCCATCGGCTTCTGGGCGAGCTATTTTTCCGTCACCACGACCGTTCCGTGGCAATACCACGCACATGGAATCGCCGCGAGCACCTGGGTGCTGATGGTCACCGTGCAGAGCTGGACCGCCCATCGAAAGACGCAGCTTCCTCTCCACCGGGCGATCGGCATGGCGAGCCTGTTCCTGTTCCCCTTCCTGATCGGCGGCCTCGCCGCGATCATCGACAGGCAGGCGCTGGACTATCTTGCCGGGGAACCCTCCAATCTCGCTTTTGGGCCCGATTTCCTCACAGGCACCATGGTCGCGATTGCGGCCTATGTGACGGTCTATTACCGGGCGCTCAAATACCGGCGGAAGGTGTGGGTCCATGCAGGCTACATGCTGTCGACCCCGCTCATCCTTTTCGAATCGCCGTTCAGCAGAGCCGCGGCGCTCGTCTTCCCGCCGTTCCACGTTAACAGCCCGGCCGACATGACGCCGATCATCGTCTCGATCGAATGGTCCGAGGTGCTGGTCCTCATCTTCATTGCGGCGATCTGGTGGCGAGTCCGTGACCGGGCGAGGCCGTTCCTGGTGACCGCCGGCTTCGTCGTCGTCGAGATGCTGGCGATGGGATTCGCAAGCAGATTCCCGGCAATGTGGCGGTTCGATGCAGCGATCGGCCACTTGCCTTCCTCGGTGATCGTCGGCACCGGCTTCGCCATCGGCGCAGCGACTAGCTGGCTCGGATGGCAGGCGGGCAAGCCGAAGCAGGCGATCAGGCCAGTGGTGGCAGCGGCGGTTTAGAGGCTGTAGCGCCAACTAGGCCGGTTCGCGCGTTTTCTCCGCCGCCGCGCTCGGCTGCGCGGCATTCTCTGCCTGCTTGCGATTATATTGCGCGCGGCTGCTGATCGCGATCCGGTTCCAGCCGTTGATCTGGACGATGGCGAAAGTCAGCCAGCCGATCTCCTCCTCGCTGAAATGCGGCTTCAGCGCCTCAAAGCTTTCCTTCGACGCGCCGCTGTCGGCGATCAGGGTCACTTCCTCGGCCCAGGCGAGCGCCGCGCGCTCCTTCTCCGAATAGAGCGAGGATTCTTCCCACGCATCGAGCAACGTCAGCCGTTCGGTGCTCTCGCCGTCGCGCAGCGCCTCGTCGGTATGCATCGCGATGCAAAAAGCGCAGCCGTTGATCTGCGACGAACGCAGCTTGATCAGGTGGAGGAGCTTCCTGTCGACGTGGCCGCCGATGACATCCTCGAGCTGCAGGAAGTGCCGGTAGGCGTCGGGAGCGATCTTGGTCAGGTCCATGCGCAACGGTTCGGCAGGCATATGTCCTCCTTGTGTCGGGTGGTCGACGGAAGTGCCCGACCTAGGAGAGGCGGCTTGCGGATCAAGAGCGGAATCGACGGGATGCCCGGCCGCGAAGCTATCCTACCAGAGCGGAGTCCTCGGCCGCTGGGCGTGCCTCTCGACGGCGCCGGCGATAAGTTGCGCCTTGAGCTTCTTGCGCATCGTCTCCGCGCCAAAGGTGCTCATGCATACCAGCCGCGTGCCGCCCGCTGGCAGCCCTTCGATGGCGGAAATGCCGACGTCGGCAGCAAGGCATTTGGCGACAACCTCGCCCTCATCCAGGGAGACAAACAGTTCGCGGCTCATGATTTCATCTCCCGGTTCGCGGCGGCGAGCGCATCGCGAAGGTTGCTGTAGATATATTCGCCCCGCTGGTAGACCTCCCGCTCGACCCGGCGGATGCCGAGCCGTTCGAGTTCAGAATCGTCGATCCGATTGTCGTTCTCGTTCATGCTGTTTCCTTGAACAGGCAGCTTCACGCCGCGTCGCCGCGAAGTTCCTGCTTAACCCGGACGATCCGCGCTTCGTAGGCGCGAGCGAAGGCGCGGTGCACATCGCGAACGGTTCCGCAGGCGGCATGGCGCGCCATGTAGGATGCGATTCCGCGCCGATGATAGAGATAGTTGAGGTCCATGTGAGGCTCCCTTGCAAGTAAGCGGGAGCGCGGTTTGGTCTCTCAGCCGCACGAGCTTACGGAGAGTCTCCGTGCGATGAGGGCTTGTAGCACACAAGCGGGTGTGAGCCTAATTGGGCGGGAGCGCGCAGCCGGGATTTCAGCGCGAAGTGGAAGGCGGGATGTGAAAACGGGGAGCGCCGTGCTCGGCCATGCCCCCAGCATGGCCGCCCCTTGGCGCTTCCACTTCCTCCACTTTGTCACCTTCGGGTAGCGAGCACCGTAAATCCACGAATTCGCGCGGGCGGCGCCGAGCGGACGCGGTGCGCCGGGAAGAGATGCGGGACGAATTCCAAAGAGCCGATCGCGAGCGAAGCAGATGAAACCCTATTTTGAAAGCAAATAGGATTCCGCTGTGGCGGCTTGTCGCCCGCCATTTCCTTTCGTAGGGCGCGCGGCCCGAGACAGAGGAGGCGACAATGAAGACGACCGACCACAACGCCGACCTGCCCTGCTTTCGAGCGAACCTCCAAGCGACGTAAGGGCTTCCCGAGCGAAACGCGGGTCAAGCGCGGGCTGCGCTTCCTACGCGGCGGAGAGAAGGAGCTGGTCGAGAAGCTCGGCCGCAACGATCCGTGCCCGTGCGGATCGGGGAAGAGATTTCAAGCGCTGCTGCATGCAATCGGGCCGGTTTCGACGGGGCCGAGAGGCAGGAGTATTGGAGGTGATGGACGCGGAGTTGTGCTCCTGCGGAGGCAGGAGCCTAGACCGGCGTAGCCGTTGGAGCGCTGCTCCGCAGCGCGACTGGACCCCTGCCTACGCAGGGGAACAGGATGCTCAGCGGTCGCCGCGGTCGCCCTCGCCCTTCTTCGACTTGTGCTGAGCGTGCTGGCGGCGGTCGGCGGAAAGGCTTCGGCCGACGTCGTCGCTCTCCTTGAAGCGGCCGTGGTCGTCGCGGCGGACGTAGCGCTTGTCGGTGCCGGTATCGATCAATTCGCGGGGCATATCGGTTCTCCACTAAGCTGTTGGTTCGAAAGGGGAGAACGAACGAGGGAGTCGGAGGGTTTCGAAGGCGCCGCTTGATTGCCGTCTCAGCCGAAGATCGCTTGAAGAAAAACATCATCGCCAGCCGCTCTAGTTTGCTGGTCTTTCTGGATCGACCGCAGCGCCTTAATGACTCCCTTCGCGTAAAGATCGAATCCGGACGCGGCCAGAAGCGCATCGTATTGCTTCTTGACAGGTATTCTCACCTCCCAAACATCGTCAGCACGAGCGGTCCGAACGCCTAGCGGCGCGGTTTTCCGGAATGCTGGATCATTGCTCTTCTGAAGGTCTTTCAAGGCTGCCACGACTCCCCGACTCCAATCTTTATACTGATCGCGCGTCCTTCCTTGACGAGATTCCGCAGCGTGAAAGTGAGCAGGATAAAATCGGCGTAGAATTTCTACTTTTCTCTGATCGGGACCTTCATGTGACATAAGGATGTGCACGCTCGCGTCATCGAAAACGGCATATCGCAACGTGGGGAAGAGCCGCGCAAAGAAAGCTGTGGTAGACCGCCGATCTTGGCGCTCGTACTTCGACAAGAGATCCGACACCGCGGCATTTGCCCATTCAGATTCAATCCGTTCCGGCACCATCCCGTACAACATGGGGAGGACGCTGTCCTCAACTCGAAAGCGACCACTATCCAAGTACTGGGAAACCACTCCGGCGGGTGCCTGTGAGACGAATAGCGCGCAGAAGTATTCCTGAAAGGACCGGTGGACGAAGCTGATTTCGAACCCCTCTTTTTGTAGCAGGCATATCGACTCTATGAGATCTGAGAGCAGGTCTCTTGGATCTGATCGGATCCGCTGCTGCACAAGCGCCTGCTTCAAGTATTCAATGACATTCTCTTCAAGAAATTGAAATCTAGATTTGGAATATGTTAGAACACAGAAGCTAGAAAATATTCCTTTCAATTCATCAGCTGTGCAATTTGAATGAGTTTTCCGCAAAAACTGCGCCTTCATGGCATCATGGCGTCTTACTAACGTTTCAAATGCGTTGCGGTAGAACACATGAAGTGAATTCGGAATTTCAGCGTACTCTTCGAATGTAAGCATCAGAAGGATTGCAAGCAGAGGTGTTCCAAGAAAGCTTTCGTGGCGTTCAAAGAAATCATCCGTAAGCCTCTTTATGAACGTGCGCTTCACATCAGGATCATAATCAGCATTCGTTATCAATTGTCTGGTTTGATTGAGAGTCATTGGGCAAACATGAAAGACTGTAAAGTGTTCCCAAGAAGAAAAACGTTCATCTGGTCGCCCTGAAACAACGATTGCTAGCTTCTCAAACTCCTCAGACATTGACAGAATTTGCTGCTCAACTTTTGACCGGAATTCAGGAGAAACCTCATCAAATCCGTCAAGAAGCAAGCAAAAGTACCCGCTTCTTATAGCCTGCTCGAAGTCCGAGTATTGTATTCTTCCCCGACCACGATATTGGGCGTGAATGTATTTTAACAGATCCTTTGAGCTTATATTATTGAGGGAACGTAACTCTATAATTATTGGTATTTTTCCGCGCGGTGCGTGGTACAAAGAAAGAGCTATAAAGCGCATTAGAACGCTCTTTCCGCGCCCAGCCAGACCTGAAATCACTATCCGGCCATTGGAAACGGTTTGCTCGATAACATCCTCTACGGTATGTTTTTTTCTCTCGACGCTAAGGTCGACCGGGACATAGTGAGAAAGAAGATCAACCGGCTCATTTGGTTTTAGGAAAGTTCGGATCGTCCGTACTCGAGCGTACGTCTGTTCCAGATACGGGCCATAAGCATCGGTGAGAGATTGTAGTACACGACGAAACGCGGTTCGGGCGGGTGACGCAACGCTTGAAGCCGCACGCTCAATTGCCGTGACTATAACTTCAGCGGCGATCTTATTTGAGTCAGGCGGGTCAGACGGCATGCTGAAGAGCCCCTTATGCGTGGCGAGAAGCGCCGAGCTGCTTCCGCATACTACTCCGCCGCAACTCCGGCATGGCTGAACATATCGCCGCCCTGTTCGCCCTCGGCTGAGGTCGCGCCGTCGTTCGCCGCGGACTTCGCCTTCTGGCGCCGGTCAAACGCATCCCAGACCGTGTTCCAATCGCCCTTGGTCGCGGCCTTCGAATATTCGGTCGCCCGGGTTTCGAAGAAATTGGCGTGCTCGACCCCGTTGAGAAGCGGGGCGAGCCAGGGGAGCGGATGCTCGTCGACCATGTAGATCGGCTGGAACCCGAGCTGCCCGAGCCGCCAGTCGGCGATGTAACGGATATATTTCTTGATCGACTTGGCGGTCATGCCCTCGACCGGGCCCTGTTCGAACGCGAGATCGATGAACGCATCTTCCAGCCGGACCGTCTTCTGGCAGCAATCCATGATGTCGTCCTTCACCGCCTTGGTGAGGCAGCCGCGTTCCTTCACGAAGGCGTGGAAGAGCTTGATGATTCCTTCGCAGTGGAGGGACTCGTCGCGGACCGACCAGCTGATGATCTGGCCCATGCCCTTCATCTTGTTGAAGCGCGGGAAGTTCATCAGCATCGCGAAGCTGGCGAACAGCTGCATGCCCTCGGTGAAGCCGCCGAACAT